>OIYO01000875.1_pt1 | contig 20555 bp, 19 predicted proteins | sample 1588191 | NCBI WGS metagenome assembly OIYO01 (sample SAMN03283275) | human gut metagenome | biome: human-associated habitat; material: feces | host: Homo sapiens | place: Peru | collected 2012 | reverse complement strand
TTTTTTTTTTTTTTTTCACGACACTCACCCAAGCTTCTGCGGCTAACTTGGTTGTATTCCATCTGTCAAAAATTTTCTTTCGTTATCAACGGAAGATACCTCTTTCGAGATATACGCATTACAGTTAAAAATATATAAGTTGTTATTTGTTCGTTACAACTGTATTTACTCCTTGGATAGTTACCCACCCATGTTCCTTACGAGCATCCAACTCCCACTTTCTCAATAAGTTTTCTGTTATTTGGCTCGACTTAATCCTGTATGCCTCCGCCTCGGCTTCGGCGGCTATTGTCATAGCCTTAGCCTCACCCTCGGCTCGAATACGGTTTGTTTCAGCTTCCGCTGCTGCTTTTTCTTGCTCGGCTTTGGCAAGGTCAATATTCTTTTGATTTTCTATTGCCTGTTTCTCAGCGTTCTGACGAGCTATCTGTTTCTCAGCTATAGCCTTGTTGTAGCTTTCCTCATAATCCATATTGTCAACAGTTACCTTTAGCACAATAACCGTATCCGTCCCATACTTCTCAGATATAGCTCTTTCGAGTGCTTCTTTTGTATTTGTTTCAATCTTGGTTCTGTCTGTTACTTGGTCTGACGGTAATTGTATCATAGCCGATTTCACCGCTGAATTGACTATAGCTTGCGGTATCAAATTGTCGGCATAATCATTCACGTTGGCACAAATAAAAGCAGACTTGTCCGGGTTTATCTGGTATGTAATTATGACATTATTCGCAAAGCAAGCCGTTTTGTCGTTTGCCTCGCCCCATATTTCGCCCTCAAACTTCTTATCCTGTTGTTTGTTGTTTATAGTTTTTATGGATTGCACGAATGGAATCTTAAAGTGCAGCCCGTTATGTAATACATTCTCATCTATCTGTCCGAATGTTGTTCTAACTCCGGTATACCCCGTAGGTATTACCTTGAACGATATTGATACAACCGCTATCGCTAATGCTATCACACATCTTATTACCGCATCCTTCTTCTCAATTTTCTCTACGAACCTTAAAAAAACTGAACTCCCTGCGATTATTATCGCAATTACTCCTAAAATTAAATTAATCATTTCTGAATCCTCCTAAATTTTTAATTAATTGTCCTTGCGCTTCTTGCAAGAAACGACTTTGTGCATTGCTTTATAAGCACACATCCCGCACAACAAACTTTCCCGCTGCACGGCTTTGTTCTTGGCAACGTATTCGCGTTCAATAATTTTACAATAAAATTCATCATTTGAACTGCCGAAAAATTTTTAATTTTCTCAAAATTATTCACACCATTATCCACCACCCGTAATTTCTCTGTATAAAACAGCAGTTTTGTACACTCTACAACGCCGAAACCCGTTGTCTTAAGACATCTTCCATAAATGGAATTTCAAACCAACGGAGTACATTTCGTTGCTGTCCGTTGCTTGTAATGTTTACAGATAAAACCAATACCACTTTTGCATCTGACGGAATATCCGGGGAACAATAGAATAATCCTTAACCTTAATGTGATTCTTATTAAGTATACCTCGCATTTCTTGTAATTGGGCATCAGCTCGCATAAAATAATATTCCCCGGTTAAAAGCTCTACGAGCTCCATCGGGTCAAACACCCGTCATATACAACTTTCATACTACTCATCCTTTCTCTCTCGTTTGTCTTTTCGATACGCTTCTCCATATAAATTTTTATCCGTATTTTTAGATATACGAATACTTATCTCGCATGGCGTTCCGTTAGGAACCATTGCGCCTATTTTACGACAAATATCGCCTACATCCAACGCTCCTGTCAAAATAAATGAGCATTGTTTAAATGTTGTGTCCGATTGTGGAACGCAACTGTTTTCGATACTTTTATTTTTAAAGCCTGACGGGAATGAGAATGGAGCGGGTTCAGTATATATTTTGCGTCCTTTGGTTTCAACCTGTTCAGCCTTCGGCTCTGATAGCTGTGATACGAAAACTTCCCAATTCCGTTTCTGTTCTCCTGATTTGCGCCCTCCCACAGGAAATAATGAACATAACCCAAGCTTTTTAATAATATCATGAATATAACCTTGCGCGTACCCCAGCATTTCGCCTATTTGGGTAGCCGTCGCATCATAATTTTGTCTCAAACCTTTTATGTATTCAGCCTGCAATGACGGCGGAAGTTGTTTGAATTCTTCCTTGTGCATCGGTGCTTTTACATTTACAGTAACAAGCGGTTCTGACACTTGATGTTTGTTGCTATTATTTTTTTTAGTAACAATTGGCGTCCGATACTTCCTCCCGATTGTGTCCTCATTGTATACATCTCTGATTTCTGCTTCCATAAATTTAAGAAACTCCTTTCATATTTTATAAATAACTTTCATTTTAAACACGTAGGTCTTGTGCTATCATATCTAAAACGCTGACGTTAAATTTTGATTCCACATGCTTTATCACGTCGTCTATCCTATCTCCTTCTATCATGCGGTAGTAATTTATGTACCCATTTAGGCGACTGACCCGAGAATAATCCCATGCTTTGCTGTTTGATTTATCCATAATGTAACTTGCTAACATCGCCCGAAATTTCTGCTTTGTGCGCCAGCCGATTGTTATTTCGTTTTCTTTGTTCAACATTATTCCGAGATTCCAATTTGCCCCCGCTCTGCTTCCATATCTCGTCTTTTCGGAGTTAATGCAAAGTGGGGCGGATTCCTTTTCTAAAACCCCAATTATATATCTCTCAATCAGCTTATGGTCAAAATGGTATCTGCTTGATATTAAAATATCATCTGCATACCTTGTATATACAAAATGTTGATTATTGAAATCTCTAAGTGTGTTTGAAATAATATAATCAAACGGGATCATAATTAAATTTGTCAACATTGGAGATATTGGTGTTCCTTGTGGTAAAACTCCGTCCAAAACACATAAAGATATTGCTTTTTTTAGTTCATTTCTGCCGGCCGTATATTCTAAAATCTCAGAGAACGGATATATTTTTTCGAGAGTATTTAATATGAAGTCCTCTGTTACAGACCCAAAGAAGTTGGTAAAATCATATTTTGCAAACCATCTACTTTCATTCTTTTGATGCTTTTCAAGCGCCATTTTTGCTTGTCTCCCTTGAATATATGCATATGCAGACGTATGATACAAAGCCCCGAAGTCGAACTCAAAAATATTTTTGAGTTCTCTAAGCGCAATCATAAGTTGTTCGTTAGGTTTATCAATTCTTCTGAAAGAGCTTTTTACTATTTTTATATAATCACTCGGTGTCATCTTAAAACCAGATTCGCACAACTTATCACTACAAAAACGAGCCACTTCCCTCTGAAGTGGCTCGTCCATTGTCCTTGGGTGACTTTGTAACATTTGTTGGGTCTTTTTTGTTATGATACTAAACAATTTTTTTGTGTCAATCCCTATATACCTGTCTTGCATTTCGTATATTTTCTTAAAAACGTGTCGAAATCCCTTATCTCTTTTAGCCACATAAAATGTGACATATTGTTTATCTCTGTCTTCCTCACATAATTTCAGATGGGTCAGATTAAAACTTTCAAACCGCCTTATTAAACGCAACGCCTCTTCCTGCTTTATTTCGAGACTTTTTTTCACCCTTAGAACTTCGTAAGTTCGGGTATTAGTTATATTATCGTTTATGACATACCCACCGCTTTTGCCGTCTCCGAACAATAAATCCTCGAGAGACATCTGCTTTATAGCGGGCGGAAGTTTTTTTGTAATATAAATCATTATCACCACAACCTTTCGTTTTTTTATTCTTATCCGTAATCTAAAATTGTTTGTGCCATCTGTACGGGACTCCGAAGGCGTCATGCTGCTGAACTCTTAAGTGGATACCTTCTGGGTCTCTTTTCTCTTTTTTTTTTCGATTTTTTTTTTGGCGGGGTACCTTTCCAATCACGCACTTGCTGTTTCGAAGTTCCGTGCAACTTCTTCTTTTTTTTTCTTACTTGACCTTGTGACGGCTATGTTACCCAAGATGACTCGTGACCATTCTTCAGTCCGAATGTTACTTCTTCTCCCCTCCTCTCTCAATTCCGTCTATCGAAAAAATTCTTTCGTTAACAACGAAAGATATCTCTTGCGAGATATATGCATTACGGTTAAATTTTATAAACTTAAACTAAAAAGCCTCTATGTATGGTTGGAACGAATCAATCAATATAAATTTTTTGACTCCGTTCCCTTTTGTAAAATTTATAAAGTTATTTACACCTATCGCGGATATAACCCTGACGGTGGTTGCCACACCTAATGTTGTTCCGCATGCCGACACGGGTGTTTGTTGATTTGCTTCGTCATCAGAAAATGACATTGATTTTAGTAAGTTTTCTTTTAACTTGTCATCGCTCCAATCTGCTGCATAGTGCTGGGCTGTTTCAAGACCCGTCCTGAAATCAAACACCGCCTTGACGAACGGAGTCTTCATATGGTTTTCTACGATTTGACGTCTCAATTCTATTGAATCCACACAAAGAAACAGGTAGCCTGAAAGCTTTTTTCCTTGCCATCCGTTCGGTTCGGTTATAAGTTCGGGGAGAGTCGGGTTTATAGCAAGCAATATATCCTTTAGAGCATCCACTTTTAATTTTCCCACATCTTTTTGGGTAAACATTTGATTGGCAACATTATGTGGTTCAACCTTATCCATATCCCATAATGTCAGTTTAGTCAAACCGCATCTTACCAAATTCTCGGCTACTGTTGACCCAACAGAGCCGCACCCTATAATATGTATTCGCTCTGTTATCTTTTCCGGTTGAAAGAAATCGTAACTTTTTGATATGTCTAATAACATAATTCCGCCTCCGTTTCATTGTATAGATGATGATTAATATCATTTTTTGCGCAAGAACTCTCCAAAACATATAATGCCTCGGATATCGGTTCGGTTACACTTTTCCCGTCCTCAAATAGAATCTCAACGTCTTCAGACTCGAAAAGGATATTATCTCTAAAATCATAGATCCAGATGTTGTAGTCTAAATCCTTATTTTGAATGATGAAAATATAAAAACCATCCGAAGGTTCTTTTGCCAACTGCATTTTTTGATGTCTCAAATCCACTCCTGATGGTGATACACCCATATTAACGTGAGAATGTCCCTGCATTTTCATATTATAGAATCTTTCATCATCCATATGCTCTCTCAACCACTCAGCATATCCTTCGGTATCCATATCTATATATGAAGATGTGACGGTTTGCGGATATACTACTATGTCTGATACCAGATATGCGTTTACCCCCTCGTCAGGTAATCTTGTCACCACCCCATGCCATGCTATTTCTTTCTGAAACCCCATAACTAATGTCATCTGTTTCAACCATGCATCTTTGGTGTAATAGAGTTCCGCTCTCTTATCGGACAGATCCGGTTTAATTAATTTGCTCATTTTCTGCACTCTCCTTCAAATATTTAATAGCTTCTTTCGGCCTAACAACGCTTCCATCGGGCAATTCGATGCATTTGTTTGAAAATACACATCCTCGCACTTGCCTCGGGTTCTCTCCTCCCAGTGCCTCCATAAATATTTCTGCCGACGGGTCGGTGAAATTTAAAGATTGAGCACTCGCCACGCATTGTTCTATTGCCCCGATGTAATCTCCGGCAGATATGCATTTGTTGATTGGAACCGAATACGTTCCCAAACAATGGTACACCTGTATATGAGCGTTCGGCATATAAACCAACTCTCCTGCCGTATTCCTATACTCCGGCTCATCAAAGTTCGAAGTCTCGCCCTTAACAATGCCACTAAGTGACAACTTGTAAACAGCACATACACGAAGTCTTAATCTCTGTTCGATAAATATCGCTTTGAGCAACATTCTAATATCCTCATCCGACTCAGATGTTCTTTCGTAGACATAACTTCCGGGATTGTTAAGTATTGCCCGAACGTTATCCTCGTCGTAGTACTCCAGATATGTTTTTACCCCAAAGGTTATTGTATCATCTTTTACATCAAGCAGTACAAGTGCCTTATTGCATTTGAAATATTCTGCAATTTGTCCTTCTTCGTCTTTTTGGTTTTCCATAGCACACATAAGACCCATTCTCTCAATACTCAAAGTATTTCGGCTTGATATACACAGCTGTACCTGTTCATTTAAACGGTTTATGTCTTCGGCGTATTTTTCAATATCTCTTTCCAATACCTCCAAACGCGCCTTGTTACGTACCTGTTCAAAATTTCCAAGCAATCTTCTAATCTTACTGTCTTTAAAGTTATACTGTTCGGCAATTTGATTTAATGCTGTTATGTACGAAGTCTCCGTTCTCTCTGTCAAGCCTTTTATAACCTGCATTTCGAGTTCCGTTATACCTTCGCTCGGTGAAAAAATCCATGGTAATGCTGCCACTATAGAACATTGGAGATAATGGAATCTTCTCAGCCTCTCTTGAAGAGGTAACTGCCTCGACCCTTCTACATATATCACTGTACGCCTTGTTTCCTTATGTGTATAGCATACAGTTTTAAATGATTTTTTGTAAAAATCCGTTATTTTCTCTATCTTTGTCCATTCACCCAATTCCGTATTCGAAAAAAAATCAGCCGACTCGAGATTTGTTTCTACAATATAGAGTTCAGACGATGGGTTATTTGTATCTACGGTCACATAACACCACGGTGGTGACGCGATTTCGGTCATCGCATAACCTACATAAAAGACCTCGTCGTCACGCAACCTCGGATATATCAAAGCCCTTGACGTTGCAATGAGTGAATCGTCAAGCGGACATTGGAGATATTCGGAAAATCCCGGGCTTCGTATAATTTGTTGATTGAACAAGATGTCTGCATCCGCGGATAACAATTTCACGGGCGCCTCATCCCTTTCTCGTAAGATACCTCTTTTAAACATATATACACCTCCTGCCTGATTGCGAGTGTCGGAGTTGAACCGACTGTCCTATCTCGCCATATAAAACCGCCGATATAGCGGTTTGTCTATTTTTTAGTTTTTGCCGCATTGTTTTGCTTGTCAACCGCAGATAAGAAACATTTGTCGTGTCCGTCCGAACCGTCATATCCGAGTTCTTCCAGACTCCTGTCTATATCTCCTGCTACAATAACTGCTCCGTCCAAATGCAACGATTGTCCTGTCGATAATTGAATATCGAGTGCTTCAAGTATTCCTCTGATAGTTGTTTCCGGACTGACTATCGTTGGTCGTCTCATTCCCGAATTTGTTCCAAGTGTTACTTTTACCATTTTGATTTTCCTTTCGTTTATAAAAATTTTTTATTAGTTCATTGATATTTTTAGAGCGGCGGAAAGCCGCTCTGCATTTCTTAGACAATCGTTAAATTGTCCAAAAACTCTCTGTGCTCTGCGTTGATTTCTGCAAGCACCGTCGGGATAGCACCTTCAATTTTGTCAAGCTTCGACTTGAATTCTGCGAAGGTCTCAATCGCCCACTCATTTACATCTACTACGCCGGTGGGAACACGTATCGTGATTTGTGCTAAATGGTCTGTATCTCTCGATGTAGAGTTAAAAATTACTCCAAATCTTCCAATGCTGCCATTTGCGCCCTCCTTTGCCGCAACCACAAAAACAGTATCTCCATCTTCATCCTTTAGCGTTGTGGCTTCCGGACGATACTTCAAAACCTTCTCCCAATCTTCCATTTTCACGGCGGAAGTAAGTACTGCCGCATCTCCTACGATTTTAATTGTTGACTTCAATATTCAACACTCCTTTGATTCTTTAGTCTCCGTTAGCATCATCCGCTTACGCTTGCACATTCGTGCGGAAGCCGAGCCGTGGTAAGCATAATCATCGGGAAAAGGAAGGATGTAGAAAACCCGATGATTTATCAATAATGCAATCTCTCGATTGCGGCAATAGCTTGTTTATAATAATATCAGTTTAGGTTTATGACTTCCTCTCGGCGTCAATCTCTCTGTCTATTTCTGCTATAGCCTCATCATATGTATCTGCCGAAAACAGAAATTCCCCACCCTTATACACTTCTATATGTCCGTTGATTCTTTTGATATCGTACATTTTTACACCTCAATTCCCGTTACTTGTTTAAATTTATCCTTGTCAAAATTAGACTACATGACAGATTCCCGAAGAGTTTCGATTTCCTGCAACGTAAACATTCTATTTATTGCTCTGTGGATGCGTCTGCATTCATCATATATTCCTCTATCATATCCATAATTCCATTTGTTCATATCTTTTCAAAGCAGTATTCCTCTTTTCATACTGTAACACTCAACGTTAAAAACCCAACGTTTTTTATGTTTATTCTGCTATCCATTCCGCACCTCACAATTTAGCAAAAATACCGTCACTCAGAAAATCTTCTATCTTTTCACAAAGTTTTTCAAACCTCGGAAACTTATCAAAAAGCCAGCTAAAAACCACAAATGCAAAGCCTATCATTACGGGCAAAGCACAACATAATAATATCTTAAAGAAAAACATTTTCTACACCCCTTCACACTGTTTGTTCGCGTATAAAGCCGATTATTTCGCCGCTTTATATTCGACATCATAAGCCATTCCGAGTACGATTTTATGGCATATTTCCGCCATATACTCTGTCAGTTTTTTATGATTTGCTGTAGACACAGTCAGCGCCTTACGGCTTTTCTTTGCATATATAGACATCAAAAAGTTTACATCGTGCGATGTTGCTTTATATTCTTCACCTATCATCGCCGATATTATGGCATTCAAAGACTTCAACAAATTTGTTTTAGATGTCGGATTCTGCCCGAATGATATTTTCTTTGCGATGTCACTCATCATATAACTATCATCTATATCTTTAAGCTTTTCGGCACATACACCCAAATCCTTCGCCTTTTGTGCGGTTAAAAGCTTATTCAGCTTTTGGATTTTGTGATACCAATCGGACTCTTTACCAATTCCGCCGCAATACCTGTCCAGCTTTGATAAATTGATAGCTTTTTCGCGATTAACTATCTCTCTTACGGGGATTTTATCCTCACCCTTTTTATTATCCTTTGTCGCAATCGTTTCAAAACGGAGTTGTTTTACCGCCTCGAGCATGGGGTCTTCCGTTTCCGATAATGCTTTAAATGTTTCCTCACGGATTAAAGCTGTGTATTCGTTTACAACCTGTTCAATATCATCATTGCATTTCGCCGCAGTTGCAAAATCACCACTTTGATTCGCGTCATTATACGATTTACAAAGCTCCTCTGCCTTTACCCTCAGTTCCTCTTTTGTTAATATTTTCTTTTCTTCAGCCATTTTTATTTCCTCCTGTGCGGATTCCCGCTATATTATTTTAATATTTTTTGGAAAAGGGTTGATTTGGCTCAACTCTTTTAAAAGCCATTTAAAAAGCCTAAAAGCCGTCAAATGACGACTAATAGGCTTATATTATTTATATGACGACCGCATCAACAGCGTGCATCTCATAACTACAGACTGCCCGATGCGGTAATTTACGTTAATCTGTTTCTTCGCACTTAATATTATTTTGAAAATTGCTGTTTGATACTCTCAATTCCTCGGAATTACAACGCCCTCGGGCGGATTATATCACCGTCACAAAGTTCTCTGTAATATTTTGTGTATAGCCTTGTATGTTACGCTTTAAGGCTTGCGACCTGATTTCACATCTAACTCGGTGTAACTCTGAGGGTTTTCACAATCCGATACCATAAGTTTAATCTTATGCACTCAGCGACGCTCTTTGATTTAGGTAAGAGTTACCTTTATACACATTATATAACCGCATAACAAAAAGACTATCACTCAAATAAAAGAGTAATAATCCGTTTAATACACGACCTCAACCGCATTCAAGCTATATTCGCTCAAGCCTCGGTTAGGTAAAGGCTTTGGAATAGGATTGATTGTCCGCTCAAGTCCTTTAAAGGCGTTCGGCTGTCGGGTTGTTCAACCCTTGCACTTATTACCGTAAAGGGGAGTACAAACCTTTTCGGCTGTCGGGTTGTTCAACCCTTGTAGAACGCAAAAAACGCCGCTTACGCGGCGTTTTGTGGTTTAGTGTGTTATTTCTTATTCTCGTCCATTGTCGGCGGTTTAAAACCTATTTTTATGGCTTTTGCTTGCACCCTGCGCAACGTAAGCTTTACGTTCTCGGTTCTAATTCCTAAATATGTGCCGATTGCCTTATGTCCGTGCCCTGCAAGCCTTAATTGTAATATTTGCGACTCCCTTTTTGATAGTTCTAATTTATCCATTATTAAATCAATATCGAAAACGGTTTTGTTATCGGCTGTTATGCTTGTTATCGCTCCGTTGCTGTTGTATACTTCATCCAAAGCGATATGCTTGTTTAATCGTCTGTATACCTTTTCAGTGTTGCCGTTTTCATCGTTCACGATATCGTCTATGTATGCATATTTATGACTTGCCATTTGTATAGACCTATTGTTTGCTACTTCTCGGCGAATGGCTTTATATACTTCTTGTATTGATGTTGTTGTCGTATCTGTCCAACCGTTTTGACTATCTTCTAATTTTATCCAGACCTTTTTGTTCAACTGATGTTTTGTGTATTCAGTTGTTAAATCTGAATTATGGTTTTTACTCTCGTCTAATATAGCAATGACCGCCGTTTGTAATAAGTCTAAACCGTCATCCAACGTCTGGCTTGATAATTTGTTGCCGCCGTTGTATAAATCTTTATCAATGATTTTTATTACCGTGTTGCCGTCATCGTTTATCAGTTGCGCCGTTCCATTATCCAAACAATATTTTAATTGTCTTAATGCGTTTATGTCTCTTGTTAACGTTGCCCTTAATTGTCGGGGTACTTTTGCACTGTCTGTTGTTTTGTTGCTATCCTCTTTTACCGCTCCGCCTGCATTGCACAACTTTTTTAGTACTGAATATGTGCAAGCTGCTGCAAGTTCTGTTAATGCGTCCGCAAACTCTTTTTCGCTTTTCGGGTTGCTTTTATCCCGATTGTTGTATGCGATTTCATAATTTTTTAGTAGCTGTTCGAATCCGTTTCTTCTTCCGTTTGTTAAATTTGTTTTAGTCATAGTAATAATACACCTTCCTTTTTGTTTAAATTTTTTATTGACAATTTGCGCAAACTATGTTACTATGACTTTGGTTTATTATACATAGTTTGCATTTGCAAATTACCATTTTTAAGTCCGTTGCTTGTTGGTTTATCCAAAAGGTAAACGGGCTTAATTTTTTATCAAACTTTGATTTTTTCTTTTAACCGATAACCGTTATCAAATTTTTTGATATTTGTTTGAGTTTATCAAGTGTTTTGTTGTTGGTTGTTGGTTAAATGAAATTCTTTTTGCTTGATGTTGATATTATTGTATCATACTGTTATTTGTCTGTCAAGCATAAATTTCAATTATTTTTATAAATAGCATATTAAACAATAGAATTGCATTTTTTGTGTGCATATTTTACATATGACATATAATCATATCTTTTCTATGTTACAAAATAGCATAAAATAACATATACCCGTGGTTATGGTATTTTTATAGTGTTTTTATAAATAATATATAGGAGTAGCTCTATCTTCCGCTCACACTTTACATCAAAATTTTAGCCTCTGACAGACAAATAATCCAGAGGTATAATTATATGAAGAAACTCATATGTTATCATTTTAAATATTCGCTATATATCGTGTTAATATATTTATATATTTTTTAAACATCATTGTTTTTACGTTGAAATATCAATTTTTATCGAATATATCAATATTAAAAAATATGATATTAACATTACCCTAACCCCTTGACAAATCTCTTTGTATATGATATAATATAAATATAAATTAAGCATATAAATATAAAAAATATTTTAAAATTTATTTTATAAAAGTTTTTTATTCTTCTTAAAAATGATTTAATTTCAAATATTTTCTTTTATATTTTTTAATTTATCTGATTGTTTTCCAAAGGGTTTGCGTTTATCACCCACATCCACCTCGGAAAAATATTCTTACCGTATCGTCGCTCTAAGGAGCTCACACTATTAAGGTATCGGCAGGAACGCTCATACCGAGAAGAACAGACACGAAGTTATTTTTCCTCCTTTGGATGATTCCAACAGCCGTAATCCACGATTTAAATTTTATTCTGAGAGAATTACGGCTATCTCTCCCGATAAACCTAAGACGTTCACAAACAAAGATGACTAAGCACAAAGGTTTATCTTTTTGCCGCAGTGAGGAAAACTACCTATAACTAACGGAGTGTTTTCCGAACGGCAATTTAAAGGATGTATATATTATATAAAAATAAGGGTTTATTTCTTTATAGGCGTAAAACCAGCAAAGCCGCTATATAAGGGCGTTTGTCGGCGATTCTACGATTTTCTTACGAATTAAAACGCTGTATTCAAATCGCAAAAAATGTATCTATTTTAACTCACAGGAGGTGAGACAGGTGTCACAAGACGAAAACAATCGCGCTTCGCGCGATGGATGCGACCCGTACTTGTTCCTAAATGCGGAAAGATCCGACAGACAGATCGAAAAACTTATCGAATCACGCAGAATCGATTTTCATTCCGACTGGATTGAGTATCTTGAAGAATTTTATTCTTAATCTTTTATTCTTTTTTTATTCCATTTTAATTTTATAACCAACGATAAGGAGGTAATCTTATAAGCAAACAATTAACTTGCCAAAAATTTATATTCAAAATCCACACCGGCCGTCTGAGAAGAGAAAATTGGAAACTTACTCTTCCTCTCGATGAAGCAAGACGCAACGACGAAGTTATCGCTCTGGCTGACAGCTTAATGCTCAGATGGATAGACGAGCTTAATGGCAACGCCGACAGTGAAGCTTTAGCAAAACAAATAAAACGTAGCATATCGAATCTGAAAGCAGTAGATAACGACAGGCAAACTCGCGCTCAGATAAAAAAACTATATGCACGGTTGGACGATGTGCAATTTGAACCTGACTATATATGTCTGATAATCGACAAAAAACAAGATTATTATCGTGCCTGTAGAGGCTTTAGTATAAACGGTATAAAATACAAACGTCTTCTTGGAACTAACGGCGGCATTAAAAACAGCACCATCGTGTTTGTGAGCGAACGGCTTGAACCCGAGTTAAAACGTCGAGTAGAGAATGGCAGGAATCCAACCAAAGAACTTGTTACAGCAAAACTTGAAGCATATAAAGCCTTAACATGTAGTGCATCCATCCCGGTATCACTGCCAAACGGCATACTCATAGTCAATGATTGCGAAACTGAACATATATCTGACATAGTTTATCTGTCTGACGAAGCGGTCGGAGAACCGTCAATGGAATTAAGAAAAAAACAGTTGTTAAAGGTTGATGCCTCGGACGGGTTCGGGCTGATGCTTCCTTCTTTGGCTGAACGCTGGAGCAAAGAACTTGGTCTTAACTATGTTATGAGCGGCTGTAATTCTCGCTTTGCGTGGGAAAAGGGTATGGTTTATACTTTTGATTTTATTGATTTCGCCGAACAGGTGGCTAATACATACATAGTTACAGACGCTTGGGGAAATGAAGTTGACATACGAAACGTCGAGCTTATACTTACCACCTCAATGGTTAAGTTGTGGGATAGCTATGACAGCTGCGAGGATTACATCTCAAAATCTATTAGCAACAAATACACCTTTGGCGTTCCGAAAACATGCCCCGAGTCTCTCGAAAGCGAGCGTTCTTTAAATTACCAATTCATTCAATCGTTTTCTTTATCGGATACAGATATAGATGAACTCATTGCTCCCACCGTAACAGAAATACACGATGTTCTCGGTGGTGATTGGCGGAAGTCAGTTTTGTTTCTGAAGGGTTCTTATCTCTCTGAAAATAACATTGATAGCATAGAAAATGATTACATTAAAGCTCTGATGATAAAACCTCAGTTGATAAACGACCCGTTTGTTCGCCAAAATATATATCAATCCATTAAGTATCGTATCAAAGATGCCAAGGTAGGCGTGATTAAAGTCCACGGTAATTATTCAATAGTTTCGGGCGACCCGTATTCTTTATGTCAGAGTATTTTCAATCTTAAAGTTACCGGCTTGCTCAAGTCTGGAGAGATATACAATCAATATTGGGCGGATGCAAATGCAAATGAACTTATATGTTTCAGAGCGCCTATGACTTGCCACTCAAACGTCCGAAAGGTAGTATCCGCAGACAATCCAAACATTAGACATTGGTACAAATACATGAAAACTTGTACCGTGTTAAATTCATGGGACGATACGGCAAATTCTCTGAACGGAATGGATTTTGACGGAGACCTTGTTATGTTGACAGATAATGAAGTCCTTCTTAAAAAGCACAAGCCCCTCCCCACTCTGGTGTGCGCTCAACGTAAGGCAGCAAAGAAAATATCTACTGAAGAAGATTTTATCCAATCAAACATTGATAGTTTCGGAAACGAAATCGGGCAGACCACCAACTGGATTACATCCATGTTTGAAGTTCAATCACGGTATAGTGAGGACAGTCGCGAGTACAAAGAACTTGATTATAGGATACAGTGTGGTCAGCTATTCCAACAAAATGCGATCGACAAAGCTAAGGGCATCATTTGTAAACCAATGCCCAAAGAATGGCATGACGTCTATTCAATAAACAAACTCACAGACGAAAAAAAGAAAGAATTTTACCTCTCTATAGTGGCTGACAAAAAACCTTATTTTATGCGTTACATCTATCCGGCATTAAACAGCGATTATGAGAAATACGTAAAAAAAGCAAACAAAAACGCACTGCGTGAATTCGGCTATACGGTTGATGAGTTGTTGGCTCTACCAACGGACGAGTTAAGCGAAGAACAAACAGAGTACTTGTACTATTATAAGTTACGTCTTCCCGTCGGTATCGGAGATTGCGTGATGAATAAGATTTGCAAACGGTTCGAAGATGAATTTGACGGTATTGTAAAAAAACTTGATGAATCTGTTGATTTCGATTATACGTTCTTGAAAAGCGGTGAAACGTACACTAATTATGAGTTGCGGTCTATGCGCAAACTTTATCAAGAGTATCTTCAAGAAGCACAGCAATGGGCGGTTTTTGCATCAAAAAACAAGGTCGATGTATGGGACTTCTCCGCTCTTATGAAACTGAGGGAAACAGATTATTTGAATAGGTGCAGAAAAATCTCTCCGAACATACACGTCTTATGTGATATCTTGCTTGACCTCTGTTACAAGAGTAGTTCGGGCAAAAGATTTGTGTGGAAAATATGTGCCGATGAGATAATAAAAAATCTTTTGATGTCAAACAACAATATGATTTCGTATCCGACAAAATGCTCTAACGGAGATATCTCCTATGGAGGACAAACATTTATAATACAAACAAAGAAAGTAGAGGATGAACAGAATATATGACAATGGTCTTAAACGAATTGGATTTTGCGGAAAGAGCGCTTGAAAACGGGGTGCTTGGGAGGCATCCATCCGAAACACTCACTCGCATTGCAAAATATTACATTAATCAGCTTGGTGAAGACGGATGTACAAAAGAGTACTTAATCCGTATGTTAGAAAACTTCTTAATCGCAAACGACCCATATATACCACTCGGAAAATGGTATTCCGTGCTTGAAAGATGCGTTAAGAACGCCTTTAAACACAAACCTATTGTGATTGATGACATACCTATTACCCAACCCGAAATCGATAAAATTAACCTTTTGGAAAGCAAACAAGCAAGGCGTCTTGCTGTTACCTTGTTATGCTTATCAAAGTATTGGGACGCAGTGAACCCTCTTAACAATCATTGGACTCATAACGAAGATACCGAAATAATGAAGATGGCAAACATTAGCGCATCGATACGCAGGCAAAGCGCCATATATGCCGAATTAAAAAATGCCGGATATATACAATTCTCAAAAAAAATTGATAACACCAATGTGCGAGTACTGTTTAGAGAACCCGGGAACACAGCTATGTCCATAACCGACATGAGAAATATAGGCTATCAATATCTTATGCATTGTGGAGAATCATTTCTTGTGTGTGAGCATTGCGGAATGGTGATTAAGAGGAAATCAGACAGAGTCGGGCGTCCGCAAAAGTATTGCAAAACATGTGCCGACAACATAAAAATACAACAAAACATTGAGTCGGTTATGAGGTACAGAGGTGCGTAAATTACGTTTGTTGGAAAAAATTATACCCCGCAAACGCAGTCATACAGGGCTTTTGCGGGGGCGTGCGCTATTTCTGTAATACTGGGGATATATAACACCCCTGACAAATTCAAAAGAAAAGGATTGATTATTATAATACCAATTACAAAAAAAGAAGCACAAGCACTTAATAAAGAGTACGAAGTTCCGTTTCACGATTACGGAATCTCGACCACTCACACCAAGCACAACAAAAAGTTCTTTTTAACGGCTACAAGAACAAACATAACCGCATTGAATAAAATCAGAGGTATTAAGCGTTTCAGCCGAAATCAAAACAAATCTCATGGCAAAAGGAGTGACAGCGATTGCCGTCGTTAATAACACCAAACAGCGATATAATATATCGCAAAGAAAATGAAACATATGACGATTATTTTGTTCGACTTTACGAGCACAAAAAGGATTACGACTTAAACTGTGTTAAGATAGCCGAACTTTTAAATTCAGAATGCGGAAAACAATATGGTGAAAGCGCATACAGAAAAGAATATGCCGCATTTAATCGAGGCAGACAATACGAACGAAACCGTAAAATGTCTAAAGTCAGAAATCGCATCTTATGCATCAGCGACACACATGTACCATTTCAGCTTCCCGTTGATACTTTTTCAGATTATGCAGGCGTCACCGACACGTTAGTATTGAACGGTGACATATCGGATTGCCAAGCGATTTCGCGATTCCCAAAAGTTTATCGCGTTGACCCTATGGAGGAAATAATCCAAACACGTACATACCTAATTGAGCTGATTGAATTGATACAACCAAAAAAAGTTGTTGTGGTTGAGGGGAATCACGACGTGCGATTCGAAGCATACATCGCCAAGGCATTAGATAACAGTCTTGTAGAGTTGATGCCTCGCAGCTCACTTGAATGGATTTTTGTCGATGGTTTTAACCATTATAACAAACAATTAAAGACCAAAACACATTATGAGCCACTGGCAAACGTATTTGACAATATCGAAATTGATTATACCGCAAACTGGTTTTGCGTACTCGGGAAAACAATATTTTGTCATCCTCTTGCATTCAACGGCGGCATAATGAAAACTGCCGAGAAAGCCGTACAATATTTCAGAAACGAATCATATATATTTTCGACTCTCGTTATGGCACATACTCATCGTCTCGGTGAGTATAAGCAAGGCAAAACAACTATGTACGAACAGGGTTGTTGCTGTGATGTAACAAAACAACACTATGCAAACGGAAGACTTGTTCCGTCACAAAAAGAAGGGTTTTTGTATCTTTGCCAAGATGAAAACGGTGAAGAAATCAGGGATTTAACCCGTCTCGTATCATTAAATTAAAATATTCAGGCGGCAGCGTACTTGTACAGACGCCCGTTTTAGTAAGGCTGTGCGTTATGTACAGCCTTTTACTCTTTTAAAAATTCTTAACTCACACAGCAGGGTGATGCAGCGGCAGCAATTCAGTCTCATAAACTGAAAGTCGACGGTTCGAATCCGTCCCCTGCAACCAAAATTTAATAAAAAGGAGGGTTAGCGTTATGTCCCGAAAGACAAAGATGAACAACATAACAACACCTGAGTTGTTACAACAAGTCAATCCAAAGAACATTCAACTTCTCAAAGACTTCCTAAGCTATTTAAAAGCTGTTCAAAGAAGTGAGACAACGATACACGGATACGAAAACGACATACAGATTGCATGGGTATGGTGTCTGCAAAATAATGACAACAAATACTTTATTGATTGGAACAAGAGAAATATACTTGCATATCAAAACTGGCTGTTGGGAGATAACGAAAACAGTCCGGCTCGGGTAAGGCGATTGAAAGCCGCATTATCATCTCTGAGCAATTACATTGTCTCTGTGTTGGATGATGAATATCCGAATTTTAAAAATATCATAAACAAAGTTGAAAATCCTGTTAATCAACCGGTGAGGGAAAAGACCGTTTGGGAGGATTCAGAACTCGAAGAACTTTTAGACAAACTCACCGAACGCAAGAAATACGAACAGGCGTGTTATCTTGCTCTCGCCATGTACAGCGGACGCAGGAAGTCTGAATTATGCCGTTTCAAGACCTCTGATTTTTCAAAAGAAAATTTGGTATGCGGCGGTGCCCTTTATAAGAGTTCCCCGATAAAGACAAAGGGCAGGGGCGGCGGGAAGTATATTCCGTGTTATACTCTCGCCAAAAAAATTCAACCATATTTGGACGCTTGGCTCGACACGAGAGAAAAAATGAACATAGAAAGCGAGTGGTTGCTCCCTGATAAAAACAACCCATCGGAAAGTGTCAAAACCAGCACTGTAAACAGCTGGTCGAACACATTCAGCAGGCTCGCAGGCAGACCCGCTTATATACATAGCCTAAGGCATTACTTTACAACAAGTCTTGCGAAAGCAGGCATTCCTGACGGTGTAATTCAAAGTATAATTGCTTGGGAGAGCAGTGATATGGTGAGACTTTATACCGACCTTGACGCCGATGAACAAATAGGCATGTATTTTAAAGACGGAGAGATTATCGCCCCCGAACGAAAAACATTAGCAGATATTTAATCTGCACAGATACAAAGGAGATTTTTATGAACAAAAAGGAACTTATCAGCAAAACAGCTGACATATTAAGAGAAAGAGGAATAAGAAAGCCCGTTAAAGTACCGAGGCAAGTCTTTCATATAACGGATGATGAAGGTAATCAAAAAGATTTTATCGTCAGAAAGACCGACAAAACGGTTATGTATAATATTGAAGACGTAACAGCTGTGTTAGATGCTTGTCTCTCTGTGATTGAGCAAACTCTCGAACACGGCGAAGAAGTCGGCATCCACGGCTTTGGCAATTTCAGTATGCGGAACAGGTCGGCAAGAGCAACATTCCATCCTGTTACCGGACAGCCTGTCGAGATAGAAGCGCACCATGTGTTAAAATTTTCACCCGGCAAAAATCTTAAACTGGCTGCAAAGTTATACGAAGCACATTTGAGGGAAGAACCTGTTGAACCGAACTCATGTTATCCCGATAACTTTTTCGAGGATGGTGATGAGTGATGGCAATTGAAGTTGCAAGTGAACGAGCCTTGTGCAGCAGATGTGGGAAAATGTATTCGCGTGTAAAGGGGTATTTTGCGTCCTGTTATGCCGCATTGTATAAAGGGCGACGAAGCCTGCATATTTGCAAAGAATGTGTTGACAATCTCTATGATACATATTTAGCGCAATGCGGGAGTGCAAAGGATGCTGTTCGACAAATGTGTCGAAAGTTGGACTTATTTTGGTCCGAAAAAATTTTTGACGAAGTCGAGAAAAAGAACACACCTCACACAATGATGACGCAATATTTGCGTAAACTAACAGGTTCCACATACGCAGGTAAATGTTACGATGACACATTATCGGCAGAGGGTACGTTATGGAATTTTGGACAACTCTCACCGCAACCTATTCCCATACAGGATACTCCAAAAATCATTCAAACAGACGAAAATAAGTCGGAAGCAAAAGCGGACGACACACAAAACGAAATACCAAACGAATACATTGAATTTTGGGGAACGGGATATACCCTCGATATGTACGAGGAGCTGGAGCGCAAGCGAGCTTATTATATGTCCAAGTACTTAAACGGCACTGAAATTGACATGGGTACAGAAGTGTTAATTCGTCAAATTTGCAATCTTGAAGTCTCAATAAGCCGCGACACCTCAGCAGGCAAATCTATAGATAAAAGTGTAAATTCGCTCAACACCCTGCTTGGCAGCTTAAACATGAAACCTGCTCAGAAAAAGGATGATGATGTCGATGCGAAACTCGCAGAAACACCAATGGGCGTTTGGCTGTATCGTTTTGAGAAAAAACGTCCGTTGCCAGAGATTGATGAGAGCTTGAAAGATGTAAATCATGTAAAGAAATACATTATGACGTGGATGGGGCATCTTTGTAAACTTGTCGGGTTGAAAAACGGCTTCACTAAGTTATACGAAGACGAAATGGAACGCCTTCGTGTTGAAAAACCGGAATATGCCGACGAAGATGACGAGGATATGCTGATAGATATATTCTCGGAAGGCGATGGTGATGCGGGTGATTGATTATGACGAGAACTGAAAAAATAATGGAGGGTGCCGCTGAATGGGGTGCCTTTTATCGTGCGAATCCGGATAAATTCGTAGAAGATTATTTGCACGTACGCTTAAAGCTGTTTCAACGCATTATTATCGTTATGATGTTTCACAGCACTATTTTTGTTTTAATTGCCTGTCGAGGACTCGGTAAAACATTTATCAGCGCAGTTTATATTGTAACAAGAGCCATTTTATACCCCGGAACACGAATTTGTATTGCGTCGGGCACCAGAGGACAGGCAGGCGAAACGCTTGAAAAAATTACATTGATTTTAAAACCATTATCGGCAGAATT
>OIYO01000873.1_pt1 | contig 20618 bp, 26 predicted proteins | sample 1588191 | NCBI WGS metagenome assembly OIYO01 (sample SAMN03283275) | human gut metagenome | biome: human-associated habitat; material: feces | host: Homo sapiens | place: Peru | collected 2012 | reverse complement strand
AGATAATCTAAAATTTCTTCTGCAATTCCTTTAATTATATAAAAATCGGCTTTTTTACTGTTTTGTATTCCTGTAAAAAATTCACCACTTACAAGTGCTCCAAGATGTAATTCTTCTTTATATTCTTCTTGTTTTTTATAAAATGTTTTTGCAATCTCAAATATTGAAACATCATCATTACTTCTTGATTTATTATACTCAAATGTTTTCAATAATGATGGTAAAATACTTTGTCTTAAAGTATTTTTATCTTCAGACATAGGATCAAGCATTTTTATATTTTCAAAATCATTTTTGGCAAATTGTTTTGCCTCATTTTCTGAAACTAAAACATATGTTAAAGTTTCATTTAATCCCAAATCAACTATTTTGTTTCTAAGGTTTCTTAGTGTTTTATTATAATGTCCAGATTTTATTGGTAATGTAGGAAGAATTCCTTCAATATTATTAACTCCATATATCCTGCTTACTTCTTCATTTAAATCTTCTTTTATATTTATATCAATTCTTCTTGTTGGAACATATATTATTGCTGTATTTTCTTTTACTTCATATCTAAATCCTAATTTTCTAAATATATTTAATATTTCCTCTTTTGAAATATCTAATCCTAAAATTTTATTTATTTCATCATCTGTAATTAATTTTATTTCTATTCTATTTACTTCTATATCAACTATTTCTGCATTATAAGAATTGTTATTTATTCCTAAAATAGTTGCTCTGTTTTCATTATTTAGTACAACTATGTCAAATTGTTTATACTTCATATTCTTATTCCTTTTTACCTTACTGCAGAAATTATATCATACTTGTCAAAATTATTCAAAAATTTTTACATTTTTGACAGATTTTGACAAATTTCGCATTTTAAAAGGAGTATAATTACTCTTGAAAGGAGTAGTAAATGGATTCAAAATTACAAATTTTAATAGAAACAAATAGGGATAAACTAACAGAAATGATAGAAAATAAAGAACCATACGAAAAGATAGTAAAACAAAGTCAACTTTTAGATAAATATGTTTTATTAGGTTTTAGAGCTATTAATCAATTAAAGAGCTAGAATAAACTAGCCCTCTATAATCTATTATTATGATATTTTGAAAAGTATTGGATCAAACTTACTTTTTACTTTTGGAATATCAGTTTTACTAAATGTCATTATATGTTCAACAATTTTATTTGAAAAGCCTTTTACTTCATCATCTGTATAAGTTATATTTGTTTCAACTAATACATCAGCTTCACTTAATAGTTTTTGTTCTTCCTCGTTGAAGTTCATTTTTTCACACCTTCCTTTGCTTTTATATACTGCCAAAAAGATTATAACATATTTTTTATTTTTTTGTATGTTTTTTTAAAATTATTTCTTTTTTATTTTCATCATATATAACATCTACTAATCTATTTTCCTTATCAATTCCCATCTTCTTAAAGTATAAATAAGGAATATTTATCTTTGTAGAATATGAATTTCCATTCTTATTAAAATTTACTTTATTAGTTTGTGGTTGCCTTAATTTAGATTCTTTGCGTTTCTCTTTTTCTTCATAAAACCTTTTATCCTGGTGCAATACTTTACCAATAGAATTTCTGCTTATTCCAGTTGTTTGTTCTATTTCTTTCATTGTTTTATTATCCTTAAAATATAAATTTAATATATTACATTTTATTTCTTCATTAATTACAAAATTAGACACTTTCTATCTCCTTCCAGTAACTTTTTCATATCTTACCATAAAAATTAATTTTAGTCCAATTATAAAAAGATAAGGTTATTGTTTATCGTTCCAATACCTCATCTTTTTTTATAACTAAAAAATTGTTTCTAATATTTTCATAGAGTAATTTTCCATAATCTCTACTATTAAATTCTTTAATTGTTATTTGATATAATTCATTATCATTTTCACAATAAATTTCTTCAACTTGCTTACATTGTTCTTCATCAATTTCTATAATTTGACTATTATTGAAATCTAAACAAAAACCTTGTATTTCCAATAATTTATCATTTATATAATCTTTTTTTACACAAAAACCACATTGTGAAGTTTTATCATATACTTTAATGATTTTACCTGAATATACATAAATTGATGGTTCTTTTTCTTTTAATGCTTCATTTATCTCTTGATTTTCATTCTTTCTATAAAGGTCAATATCTTCCTTGATTTTATTTAATAAAGCTACGGAATAAGAATCGTGGTATTGTTCAGACGCATTAATATAATTTTGTATTAAATCTTCAATTTTTGATATTCCAGTATGTAAAAAGGCTTGTCCTACAATTAGAAATTCTTTGTTTCTTTTGTCTTCTTCGTCCATAATACCACCTCTTTCTTATGTTTCTAATTCCTCCTCTTCTTTATCATTATATGGATTTAATAATCCTGGTTTATAATTATCTACATAGGTTCTTAGTTCAATTTCACTTAAATTACATATATCTTTTAACCAATTATTTGAAGTTATTGCTGAAAGTCCATAACCCGAATTTGCATTTTTTAGCACTTCAATATCAGCTTTAAATGTATCATAATTTAAGCAATCTTTAACACTTTCAACTTTACTATCTACAAGCTTCATAAACTCATTATAGTCTAACCCTTGTGTTATATCTTTTTTAGTATTGAAATTCTTAAATGGTTTCTCATTTTCTATTAATACACCTTCAGCTATTTCCCACTCTTTTTTATTAATATATTCAACAATTTCTTTTAAAGTATTTTCTAATTTTTTATCATATATTCGATACATAAAAGCAGATGAATAATTTTCTCTATTTCCGTGAAAGTCAATAGATTCTTCATTCGTCATTCTTCTATCAAAAATATCCTGACTATTTGTTATTATTAAATCTTTTTCTTTTATAATTTCTCTAAGCATTTCAAATGGATTTTCATATTTCCCATAAAACATTGTGTATTTTCCATCTGTTCTTTTTAATATCTCTATTCTTTTTTGATTCTCTTTTTCTTGATATTCTGCGTCTGGTTCTCTTCTATTAAAAATAAAATGTTCTTTTCCATCTTTAATCATCATAGTAGGATACATTAAACATTCTCTATTGTTCCAATTATCAAAGTTCTTATATGGTTCTTTTTCAATTATTTTTATCATTTGTAAAATTCTCCTTTATAAACAATTTTTTATAAATTCTAGCTGTTGCAATGTCATAATAATTCTTGCTTATTTCTATTCCTATAAAACTTCTTTTACAATTTACACAAGCTATACCAACTGTTCCTGATCCCATACAATTATCTAAGACTTTTTCTCCTGGATTAGTATATGTTTTAATTAAATACTGCATTAATTCTAATGGTTTTTCTGTAGGGTGTATTGTTTTAGAAGGGTGTACTTTTTGAATAGATATTATTGATGTAGGATATTTATTTGTATTTCCTTTTCTATAATCTTCTAAAATTTTAAAATCTCCGTAATTATGGTTCTTTATACTAGATGTTTTATATTTATTACCTTTTCCGTGTAATGGCTGTCCTTGTGTAAATATTGGATTATATGTAGGTTGTTTTTTATAAAATACTGCAATTTGCTCGTGTCTTCGCAATGGTTGTCTATTACTATTTAAAAATCCAGTAGTGAGCTGTTTATCCCATACTAAATCATAACGAAATTGACTTCTGTTGCTATTTACTAAGTCAATATAGAAATTACCTTGACCGAATAAAATAATAGCTCCATTTTTCTTTATAATTCGATTATATTGCTTCCACAATTCTTCAAAAGGTATTATCTTATCCCACTTATTTTTTGTCTTCTGAAAAGGCAAATCGCATAAAATTAAATCAATTGAATTATCTTCAATATCATTCATTAATTTTATGCAATCCCCTAATTTTAATTGTATATTCATTTATCCTTGCTCTCCTAAATCTTCTGTTTCTTCTTGTAATTTATCTATTTCTGTTTTTTCATCTTCTATAAATTGCTGTTCCATTCCTTGCAATGCTTGTTTAGTTCTTGTTTCATCATCTAATAAGTAACTTATCATCATTCCATTATGTGCATATATTTTTTCATAGTTTGTTTCAATATTTTTTATATCAAAGTAATATGATAAAAAAACATCATCTTTATATGTGTTATCTTCTAGTGATGGATATACCGAAACAATTATATTAGGATTTTCATTTCTATATAGTGTAAATATAGCTTTATTTCTTTCTGATTGGTCTAACAATTTATTTAGCAGTTCTGTATATGTAGCCTTCTTTTCATCAACTGAAAATTCACTATTTTCTGTGATTTTTTCTAATGATTTAAAAATATTACTTACTTCCTTAAAACTTTTATTAGAAAGTGTTTCCATTGTATAATGTAATTCTAATTCTGAAGGAATTACTTCTTGCTTATCATTTTTTAATCCCTTATATAAAATTTGATATATTACATCTTTATATTTTCTATATACTTCTTTAGAACCTAATACTCTATAATCATCATAATAATTCTTTAATGCTTTTGATGTTTCTAACTTTGCTAATTTATTTGATTCGTTCGCACAACGTAAAGTTCCAGAAACTAATCCACAAATAAAAGCTCCATATTTTTCTTCATAAGATTTATAATGAGAATACAATTCTTTCTGTTTCATAAATGTTAATGGATAGACATTACCATCAGCAATATCAGCAATTATTTTATTGTTTTTCTCATCTAATATAATATTTTTAATGTAATCAGAAGCCATTCTAAACCTCCATATTCTCTTCATCTTGTTCTAATTTGTTATATTTTTCTTCAAAGTGTTCTAGCATATCTTTCATTTTCTCAATAAGTTCTTCCTTAGAATTAATTTTACTCATATCAAATAATTCATTCTCATAAGTTTCCATTTCTTTTGAAGTTTTATTATAGTAGTTGAATACAATTTCAATATTTTCTTCATACTTAACTAAAAATGCTTCTTTTGTTACGTCTACATTTGTTATTGTAGCAAATTCTTTTCCATCTGGAGTTCTTAAAAGTTTTTGACTATCTTCATATAAAGATTTCAATTTTGAGAAGCAATACTCATTTTCAAATACAAATGTATATCCGTTATCCAAAACTACATTTTTAGAAGCTTCCTCAATTTCTTTTAATTCTAATAAATAATCTTTAATATCTTCCTTCGTTTCTTCATCATCAAATTCGTCTATAATTTCTTGATCAGAATAGTTATAATGACCTCTCAATATATCAGCTATTTCATTTGGCGAACAGCTATCCCAAATCATACTATATCTATCATCAGCCATTTTTTGTGTTCTATCTTCAATTTTTTTATAGTCTTTATTTTCTGAAATTAATTCTAAATATTCTTTATTGTCAATTTTATATTCAATCAATAAATCATTAATTACGCTATTTAACTGACTTGTTATAATGTCTTTAGAATTAATTGCACTTGAAATACTTAAATCTGTATCTAATATCTTTCTGTATAGTAAATCAAGCTTTTTTATATCGTTCTTTGCATTTATCCTATTTACTTTTTGCTTTAAACTATAATCTTCAATTCCAAATACATTTCTATTTTCTATTTTTGCAAGTGGTATTGCTAAATGTCTAAGAAAATCTTTTACATCAGCATTATAGAACTCTATTTCTTTAATTTTATTTCTTATCTTTTCTTGTTCGCTCTTACTTGTATGTTTCATTTGTTCAATTATACTTGCATAATCAAATAAATGTCCTATTCCATCAACTTCTAAAGAAAATGGTTCATCTAAATTTATTCCCTTTTCTTCTATATATCTATCTAACCATTCATCAAATCCATTCGCTTTCATTCTTGTTCTAGTTCCTCCACTTCATCTAATAATTCTTGAATACTTTTTCCTTCATAAGATTTAGTATACTCTTCTAATGAATTTTTTAGAAATTCTTTTTCTTCAGGTTTTGGAATATAAGTATAATATTTCCTTTTATCATCTGCTACAGCTACAATCGTGATCTTACAGCTATCTTCTTTTGGATTATAGTCTAAATAAACATCATAATAATCTAAATCATAGTTTAATTCTTTTAAGCCGAATATATCTTCAACTTGTCCTGCGTCCAATGTTGTTAGGGCATTAATTCCCTTATCTTCAATCATTATTCCATCTTCAAACCATATTTCATCTGGCTTCATATTCCTAATTGAATCTATTCTTAGTTCATCTTGAAATAAATTTTCATACTCATAATCTTTATATATCCAATCAGCATTTACCATCACACCTAATTCTTCATTTAAAGCATTTTTTAGATTTCTAATATAATCTATACTGACCAGATATACAAAATTTTTATATTCTCCAACTGTATTTTGCCACTTTTTAGCAACACAGTATTCTTCGCCATTTCCTTTATTAAAAAATCCTCTATCGCCAATTTTAGCTTTCTTTAAATATTTATCAATTTCTTCCTTTGTAACACTCATAGTTCTTGCTCCTCTTCATCTTCGTAAATTCTATCTCCTGGAATATAATAATCAAAATCTAATTCGCAAAGTAAAACACCATTTGCAATTGTTCCATCATTAAATTTAATTGTATATCTATCATTAAATTTGTCTTTCCCTCTTTTTATATCAAGTATTTCAACCATTTCTCCATTATGAATAGAATTATCTATTCTAGGCTCTTCCCATATAATTTTAGTGAAAAATAATACTCTATCATTTGTAGGCTGATTTATATTATTACTTTTTTCAAACTCCTCGACATCATATTCCAATGAATCCATTTCAGAGCAATAATAATATTTGTCATTATATTTTCTAATGTTTTCATTTTGTTTTACTAGCTCATCTTTCATTTCATCTGATAGCATTGAAATAATATCCTCTTTTGTAAAATCTTCATCAAATAAGAAATTAAAAGCTTCACTTGGATTGTTAAATGTTGAAATATTATAATTATCTAATATTTTTTTAGGTATTTTATTAATATCAAAATTGTTCATCTATCTATCTCCTCTTTTGTACCTTCAATAGCTTCTTTATAATAGTTTTCTAAATAAAAATGTATTTTTTCAGCTAGTTCTTGTATATTATTAAAGTTATAGCTTGCTCCTGATGATGATTCTTCTGCAATATATATTTCTTTTTCTTTAGGAAATATTTGTACTGTAATATTTATTTCATCTTCCATTTTTAGCTTTCCTCAATAATACTTTCTGGATTTCTAAAATTAATTGAAGTACAGTCTATTGCATTTTTTGAATATTCATAAAGTTTATTTATTTTTTCAATTATATTTGAATATATAGGGGCTATATCTACGCTATTTAATTCTGTTGCTTTTAAGTTATACATTTCACATTCTTTGCAAGCTGAAATTGGTTCTAAGACGCTAAAAATTGTATATTTCAAATTATTACCTTTTAACCAGAAATTTAATAAAACACCATTTTTAAATTTAAAGGTAATGCTTAAGTTATTCCAACTTAAGCTATCACTCTCTTTATCCTTTATTTTTACATCACTAAAATTGCCTTTTATATAAAGTTTTTTTAAGTATTTTTTTACATCTTTATTTAATTTTATCGAATTAGTCATTATTCTCTTTCTCCTTCGTCAATTTCCTCTTTTGCTGATTCATCAAATTCTTTTGCAAGTAATTTTTCTTGATATAAACTCACAGCCTGTTCTGTTAATTGTTCTCTTAATTCTGCTTTTGTAGGATAGAACATATCCTTGTATTCTTCATCTTTAGTTTTTCTATTTGGAAATTGTAAATATAATTTACCTTCATTACTTTCATTTAGTCTTATATCTTTTAAATGGATTCCATTTGCTTCAAGACTTACCATTGCTTTTGTTTTCTTAGATTGATCTTTTAACGGATTAGCTTGTGTTACAGTTACACCTGATTTTTCTACTTCAATATCTGGTGCTTCAAATTCTCCTTTTTCTTTTTTGTCTTTATATGCTTGAAATAGCGTATCGCTAATCTTTTTAAATACTTCATTATCTGCATACATTAATCTAGTTGTAATTAGTTCGTCTGTTGATTTCTTTTTGAATTTTCTATCTGGAAATTGTAAATACAAATTACCATTTTCACTTTCATTTACTCTAATTCCATCAATTTTCATTCCATCTACTTCTAATGAAGCAACTGCTTTAATCTCTATCTCCTCATTTTTTACTAAGCCTAATGACTTTACTTTAATACTCATAATTTTTACCTCCTAAAATTTTGATAAAAAAATAGAGAAAAGGATTTTTATTTCCCTTTCTCCATTTATTGATAATAACATTTTAACATCTAAAAAACTTAATGTATACTGCAGGATTTTGCAATGTTTTTGCAAAGTTTTATGTATATTTATCTTCCTTTATTTGATAAGAACTTAGCTGAATTAATTGCAAAGTCTAAAAATACAGATTCTTTCTTTTCATCTACAGTTTCTAATATGTTTTTTAATTCATCATATTTTATATTGTTTTTAAGCTTAACATCTTTGACATTGTCTAGTACAAAATAATCTAAACTTGTTTTTAAAGCAATTGATATTTTTATCATTGTTTCTAAACTCATTTTTCTTCTACCATTTTCAATGTCAGATATAAAAGAAGCTGATACATTTATGTCATTTGCTAAATTCTCCTGCGTTACTTTTAAAAAGTTCCTTCTCTCTCGTATTTTGTTACCTACATTTTCATAATTTACTGTTACTTCCATAATACCAACCTTCCTTATATTTAGTAACAGTATATTATTTTTCGACAAATTTTTTAACAATCTGTTAGCCGAGTATGCTCGCTAGTTGTTATTGATTGTTTACAATTACTATATAACAATAGGTTCTTCGACTTTTTCTAATTTTATATCTTTAACCTCAATTATTTCATCAAGATTATTTATACTAGCCATTAATTTTTCATATAATTTATCAGTTATTTGTTCTACAATTTCATCATAACTTTTATTTCTAAAATCTATATTTAATAATGTATACATATTATTGTTTAGTGCCATTATTTGTTCTACATTTTTTCTACTTAAAACATCAAACAAATCCTGAGCTAACATTTCATTTGCATAACTATCTTCTGTTCCAGAAAAAATATCTTGATCGTCATTTTCCATATTTTCCTCATACATTTCAAGTACATTATCTAATTCACGCTTTACTGATAATGGTATTATTAATTTTGGATTAAAAAATTCTCTTACCTTCATCTCAACATAATTATGTACTTGACTATTTAATTTATTGTATTCTTCTTTTAATTTTTTCTTTTCTTCTGTTTCTTCTTTAAAATCCCATAACTGATATTCTAATGAATCAGCTTTTCCTTTTAAATTTCTATACTTTTCATCTTCAAATAAATTGTTTGTCATTACTTGCAATTGTCTAACTAATTTATTACCATTTTTCTGAAATTTTAAATACCCACTTAATCCACCTTCTACTAAACTGACTAATAGTTTTGCTTTTCCACCTTCATTATACATTTTAGTTAATCCTGTATTTTCTACACTAATAAAGTCTTTTGGATATACATTGTTGCTTTCCATTCTTGAATATACCTTATCTTGCTTTATTACTATACTCTTTACAATTTCATAACTCATATTTGCTTTTCCTCCTCTGCTTGTTGTTTATCTAATTCATATATTTTTAATCGCTGTGTCATTTTTCTATTATCTTCATATAAATCAATAACTATATTTTTTAACTCTCTATAAGCTTGATTTCCACTCGTACTCATTCTATCAGTATCAAAATCTAATGCTAATAAACAATTTTGTATTCTTTCTTTTAAATTTTCTTTTTCCATAAGTTCCTCCTATAAAGCTTCAGGTTCTTCTTCATCTAAAAAATATTCATCATCTAATGCGTCAATAGAATCCATTGTTAATGCCTCTACTGATTGCCAGGTTAAATCATCAAATATTGTTGCTACAAAATCTTTAAGTCTATATTTTCTTTCATCAATTTTGGCTTTTTCATAAGCTTCTTTTACTTTTTCATATATTGTTTGATATGTTTCATAATCTTCTCCTGGTATGCTATTTTTACTTAGTTCATCTGCTTGTCCTTCTGATATATAACAAATTCCATCTTGCCTATAAAAATTACAAATATTTTTATAAATATGACCTTCTTGAAAATACTCTTTTTTGACAGTACCATCTTCCAATATTTTTCCAATTTCATTTTCTGGAATATCTAAATACTTTTTATAGTAATTATCATAATCAACTTTTTCTTTATATTTATTATCTCTTCCATATTTTGCGATAAATTTTATACATTCATTATAATCATTCGACTTAAATAAAACCTTGTCTTTCAATCTTTTTTCTCTATCAGTAAAATGTTCTTTTATGTAATCGTCATAAACATATCCATCTCTTCTTAATGCCCTATTGATAGTTGCTTTCTTAACCTTTTCCCATTTATCTCCAAAAGAGTAGCATTGACCATAGATATTTAAGCGATCAAGCCTTGTTCTATTTTCAACTGTATCAATTGTTAATATATGCTGTCCGATAAGAAAATCATAAATATAAAATCTAAAATCATTTGTTTCAACAATTTTGTATTTTTCTACATCTGGAATCACACATAAATCTCCTCTTTCGTTCATATATTCAGGTAAAAAACTATTATCATATATTCCATTGTTTGCTTTTGTTAAAATAAATCCATCAGCTGTTTTTATCTTGTTAGGAAAATCATCTGTTCCGTCATATTTATAAATTTTATTATTCATATTTCTTCTTCCTCACTTTTTTCTTCTTCGTTTTGTATTTGTTTATTATCAAAAATCCTTACAATCTCTTGTGTTTTACCACTTTCATCAAATAGTTTTATTTTAAAGTCCTTTGTATTATAAAAGGATTCCATATAATCTGGTAATATGTCTTGTTCCATAATACTAAAAAATTTTTCTATATCTTCATTAGGAGCTTTATGTGTTGTTGTTACTTCTATTACAAAATGCTCTAAATCATTATTCATAAATAGTGATGTTTCTGTTCGTAATATCTCCAAATCTTCAAATTTATACTTATCTAATTCTGCTGTTATTTTGTTGTAGTAACTAATCATTATTTCATTACCATTTCTGTAATTACTTTTTCTCATACTCCATCTTTCTCCTTTTCTTCTGTATTATCCTTATCTCTTAAATAATTAAAATCACAAATTTGTAAAAAATCTTTTTCTGCGTCTTCAACAGTAAACTCATTTTCTTTTTTTTCTAAAATTTCTGCATTATAAAGATTCCCCATATATTCTAATTGCTTTTTCCTATCTAATTTTTTAAAGTTTTTATATGTAAAATATGCTATTTTATTTTTGTTTCCATTATTATCTGTATCTATTGCTAAGTTTACAGAGTATTGATTATTTTTTTCATTTTTTATAATTAGTAATTTATATCTATAACTGATATTATTTTCAAATTTATCTGCTAACAGTTGAAAAAATTTTTTTGAATAAAATACTATATTTTGCTTCTTCTCACTTTTATTACTCATTTTCTTCTCCAATTTCATTACTTTTTTCTAATTCTCTTTCTCTATCATATCTATTCATATCGTTTGCAATAATTTGATCTTTTGAACCTCCAATTATTAGATTTCCTTCTTTATCTAAATTTTTATTAATTTCAATTTTATTTATCTCACAAAATTTTTTTACACCTTCTAAAGAGTAGACTTTTGCTACAATTTTTGGATCTAATATTTCAAAATCACAATTAAAGCAACAATCTCCTACCAAATCGACATCATAATCAGAAGGAACATTTACGCTTTCTACTAACAAATATTGATTCATATATATAGTTTCATCTGAACTTAAATCACATTGAATAATATATTTATAATCTTGCTTTTTAAAATTTGTTTCTTTTAATTTTTCATTCATCTTTTGTTTATAATTATCTATGTCTTCTAAACTTATCCATTCAGGTTTTTCTTGCTCTAAAAAAGATTTATATAACTTTTTCATTTCCTCAATATGTTTATCTATATCTTTATAATATAAGCTACCTAAGAATCCATTTCCATTACCTAAAAAATATTCACAATCAGTTCTTAATCTATCTAACATCATATAATCTGACTTTCTAATATTTTCTTGTTTTTCTTTTACTTTAGCCCTTTCAATATATTCATCTAAATTACTATAACTATTTTGAACATTAGCATTTTCATTAAAACAATTTGCAATATGTAATACTGCTTGCTCCAAACTTATATATCTCTTACTCCACGTTTCGTTCGTACCAACTTTTTTACCTTCTAATGAAAATATAAAAGGAGAATATTGTTCTTCTTCTCTTCTTAAAGATAAAGACCAAACATTTCCATTATCATTTTTATATGTAAATTCAACTTTTTCGCCAATTTCAAAGCTATCTTTTCTTTCAAGTAACTTATTGATAAGCTCTACATTTAAAATATTTTCAGTCATTCGTATACCTCCCATAATTATTTAAAAATTACTACCATACTAGGAAATGGAGCAGGATTTTTTCCATCATTAAATTTTAGTCTACCTCTAATAAATCTAATTTCTTGCTTGTTGTAGATATAATCGTGGAAATAACTTGTATCAGTTCTTGCAGGAATAAGCATAACTATTAAAGTATTATTTATTTTATTCTCTTCATAGCATTTTTTTACCCAATAAGGTATTTCTCTTCCATAAGGTGGATTACAAAATACTCTTTCTCCACTCCAATCTTTAGTTAATCCATCATCTTCTTTTGTAAAATATTTCTCACATTTTGCATTATCCTTTGTAGCACAAGGATCTAACGTAAATTTAAACTCTTTATTTAGTTCTTCAAAAAATTTTATAGGTGTTGCCCATTCATTTGAATTGCTTGACATCATTCCTTTATTTATCATTAGTGTAATTCTTCCTTTGCAAAAATTACTCCTTCTAAAATCCCTTTTATATTACTTCTTCAAATTCTTTTTCATCATTTGTTTTTTCTATTTTGTTTTCAAATACAATAACCTTTTCATAATTATCCATTAATCTACTACAGCTTTTACTTGCATTACTACATACCTTATATAATTCATTGGGATCGTTTTTTAAGGCGTTTATCCAGGAATTAAAATAATTTATATGGTCTTGTCTTGTAAAGTCTATATCCATATCTAATTCTGCTTCTAAAAATACACAAGAAAGTTCTGCAGTTAATTCTTCTAAGGCGTATTTTTCTGTTCCAAATATATTTTTTATATCTCTATTTAATCTTTTTTCATTCCCTGTACTGTGGCTCATTTCGTGTAATAATGTACCTAAAAAAGCTTCATCTGACTTAAAGTATTTTCTAAGTGGTAATGTTATTTTGTCATCAATTGGACTATAAAAAGCTTTCTCTTGAAATTTTTCTTCAATCGGACATTCTGATGAAACAATAAAACTGTCTGCTATATCTAAAATGTTACTCTGTCCCTTTAATTCTGGTTCAATATATGGTGGAAAGCCTTCAATTTCACAAGCATTATACAGATAAAAATAATTGATAATAGGTCTTTTCAAATCTACTAAAACTCTTTTTTCATTTCCATCTTCGTCTTTTTCAACTTCTCCTGTTTCTTCATTTATAACCTTTTCTTGTCTTTGCCATATCCATTTTTCGCAAAATACACCTTTTGCTCCTGGTTTAACACTATATCCCATTTCATTTGCTTTTTTTAATGTTAGCCATCTAGGATCGTTATAACCTCTTTCTATTGCTTCAAAACTTAAATTAAGTCTATTTATTCCTTGATATTGTGTTCCTGTTACTGCATTTCGTGGTAAAAATGCTTTTCTATTCCACGCCCATTCAGAAAATATATAGCCTTTTTCCATATTAGAAATTAGCTTATCTACTATCCTTTTTCTGTTTTCTTCTACTTTTTCTTTTGCTGTTTTTTTCTTAATTTTATCTTTTGTATTAATTGTTGCCATAATTGACCTCCTACTTTATATTACTTAAATAAAAATTTAATTTATTAAATTCTTGTTTAAATAATATAAAGGCTAGAATAGTTGTTTAACTAAACTAGCCTATTCTCTTATTCTCCAGTTCGTGGAAGTTTTCTAATTGTTAGCTCTTTCTTATATGTTTTAGTAGTCCATTCTGATTTATCTTTAACATTTACATCTAAATAAGTTCCTGAAAGATTAACATAGTTAGTCCATACATCATCTGGTTTTATATCTCCATTAACTTTTGTAAATATAAATGGTGTTGTTTTAGCTTTAAAGTATTCTGGTACTGTTCCAAATTCCATTTTGAAATCTGTTATTACTTCATCATCTTTAAGCTCAACACCAGAAAAATCAATAAAGTTATTTACTGTTGAATCTAAGTTTTCTTTAATTAATATCCAATCTTCTGAAAGGTTAGTTTTATAGTAAACGTCAAATTCAACTTTATCTGTATAAATACCTGTAAATAATTTTGTTAGTTTTACTTTTTCATAAGGAAGATTATCAATGAATGTAAAGTTGTCTAATGGAACATTTGATAAGCTTTCAACTGCGTCAAAATCATATCTAATTTCGTCATTAGGTTGTGCTTGTACTATTCCTGATTTTTCTACATTTATTTTTACTTCTACAGGATTATCTTTAAAGTCAAAACATACTTCTTGACCATTTTCGCTAATTGTAAAATAATATGTTGAAGAATCAATTAAGTAGTATTTTGGAGAATCAATTTCATAAATTTTGTAATTTCCTGCTCCAAGCATTAATTTTTCTTCTAAATATCCTTCTACTGTTGTTGTTAGTTCTGCCACTACTTCTTCTGTATCTACATTTTCAACTCTATATGTTGCATTTGGAATATATGTATCTTTTTCTTCTCCAGTAATTTCATTATCTTTTGAAGCAACTTTAGATACATCTACGAATCCTGCAACTTCTACTTCATTTTTAATATCAATTGTTACTTTTTGACCATTTTCTGTTATTTCAAATATATCTGGTTTATCACTCTTAATATAATGTTCTGGTGCTTCTGTTTCCCATAGATAGTATGTACCTTTTTCAAGCATAATGTCCTCTGAAAATTTTCCGTATTTATCAGTAACTAATTCTAATAATACATTGTCATCTTTATCTCTTAACTCGAATTTTACTCCCTCCAATGGTGTGTCAGGTTCGTCCCCAGTCCAGTAATTCTTTTCAAGTGCTGTTTTATCAATATTCATAAATCCTGCAATTTCAACTTTATTTGTAATATCAATTGTTACCTTTTGACCATTCTCTGTAATTTCAAATACATCTGGTTTGTCATTTTTAATGTAATATTCTGGTGCTTCTACCTCCCAAAGATAGTATGTGCCAACGTCTAACTGAACATCTTTTGAGAATTTTCCATATTTATCTGTAACTAATTCTAATAAAACATTATCATCTTTATCTCTTAACTCGAATTTTACACCCTCTAATGGTGTATCAGGCTCGTCCCCAGTCCAATAATTCTTTTCAAGTGCTGTTTTATTTATATTTAAGAATCCTTGTGGAATTGGTTCATCTTTTAATTCTAATTTGTGTGTAATTCCGTTTGCTATAACTTCAATTTTGTATATTTTTTCATCTAATTGCCAACCATCTGGAACTGATGTTTCTTTTATATAATATGTACCCTTTCCAACAGTTATGGTTTTAGTATTTCCATTTTTATCTGTTACAAGTGTATCTACTAATCTTCCGTTAGCAAAATTATTTTTTGTTACGTCTGTTCCTTCTTCAAAGTCTGTTCTTACTTCATATTTTGCTCCTTCTACTGGTTGATCTTTTTCTGTACCTGTAATATAGTTTTTATCAGAAGCAACTTTTGTAATTTTTACATTATTACCTAGCTCTGGTGTATTATCTAATTCTAAGTAGATTTTTTGTTCATTTTCTGTAATTCTAAAATAGTATTCTGTACTATCTAATTCATAATAATTAGGAGCTTTGATTTCATAAACTCTATATGTACCAAGTTTTAACTCTAAATCGTCTGTTGAATAATTTGAATCTACTATTTTTCCATCTTTATTAGTTGTTACAGTCCAATTTTTTGTTTCTTCAAAGTTTGTATATTCTATTTTGAATGTTGCATTTGCTAGTGGTGTTCCTGATACTTCTGCAGTCCATAAGTTATCATCATTTGATGTTTTGTAGATATTAAAATATCCACCTTCTTCAACATCATCTGAAGCTGTTACTGAAACGTGTCCTCCGTTTTCTGTAACTTTAAAATAATATTTTTTATCATTCTTTTTTGAATGTTCAGGTGCTTCAATTTCCTGTAAATAGTAATCTCCAAGTTGAAGCTTTTCATTGTCAAATATTGTTCCATCTTCTTTTGAAACAGCTATTAATTCTTTACCTGTTTCATAAGATTTTACAATATTTCCATTTGTGTCATAAATTCCATATTTAGCTCCTGAAACTCCTTGACCTTTTTTTACTCCAGTCCATACATTATTTCTTTCAGAAACTTTTACTGCTGAAAAATAACCACCTGGAACTGGTGTATTTTTAACCTTTAATGTTTCACTATCGTCCATAAAATCTAATTTAAAAGAATAAGTTGAATCATTTAAAGTTGTATATTGTGGTACTGGTGTTGTTTCTTTTACATAGTATGTTCCAAGAGAAAGTCCTGTTATATGGATTTTTCCTTCGCTATTGGTTGTATAAGTATTAATCAAATTCATATTAGCATTGTATAAATTATACTTAGCATTAGGTATTAATGAACCTGATAATGTTCCATTCCAAATATTATCTGTTGCACTTGTTTTTTCAATTGTTACTTCTCCTGTTGGAGCAATACCTAATTCTGTATCAGCACTTCCATTTTCAAATGGATCTAGTGTTAAGGCATAATTTTGTACTGAATTGTTTGGAGCTTTACCATATAGAGCAGGATATGATTTACAACTTCCATCTACACCAATATAAGCTTGAATATTTGATACTATACTTTTTTGTGGTATATACACTTTAAAATTCTCGCCTGCTGAAAATGTTGTCTTTTGACTTCCATTTGTGCTAGCAAAATAACTTCCAGAAGGTAGTCCAGAAATTTGATATACATAGAAATCCCTTAAAGGAACATTTGAGCTTACACTATAAGTTTGTGAATAGTATTCTCCTTCTTTTGTTAGACTTCCAACTTTATTGATTGATACTTGTGGCGAAGCATAGTTATGTCCTAGATTATTTCTAGCATAATTAACTAGATTTACTATTGCATTTGCAATTTTTGTACCTCTTTCATCTCCACCTCTATATCTTGAAGCAGGATCAAATCCATAAAGAACTGAATAAACTGCTTGTTTAGTTGCACAGAAAGCGTCATAATCGTTTTCTACTCCCATTTCGCCAGGAGATTTATAAGGAAATCCATTAAATAAAACTCTCCATACTTCTGGATTTTGGATAGCTTCTGTTACTGTTACTGTATAAGGTGCTTCTTCTCCTACACCGTGTCTATCTGAATTTAGACAATATGCAGGATAAAATTTTCCATCTTCTCCAGTATATCCAACATACGTTGTTATAATATAATACCAAGCATTTTTACTTTCATTCCAATACTGTAAATGGTATTCTGGATCTTTAACTGAATAAATATATGCGTTACTTACACTATACGCATTTACTACATTAATAAATGGTGTTAAATATGATGATAATAACAGTAAAATTATCATTACAATACCCATTTTTGCTTTAGTTGTTTTCATCAAAAATTCCTCCTTTTAATGTAAAAACCGAACAAAAAAAGAAGTTATTCAGACTGCTCTTTCTGAATAGCTTCTTTACTCGCTACAATTTTTCATACTAATATTCTAGCACTTGAATTTTTGAATGTATACTGCAGGATTTTGCAATGTTTTTGCAAAGATTTATGTTAATTTTTCTATTAATGTCCGTAATAGCATAGCGTTTGGATATATTCTCCATTATAGTATTCATCTACTGCATATATTTTCATATTTGTCCCTTTTAATACACTTGATTTAAAAGTATTATATGCACTTACATTTTCATAGGTCCAACCATTTCTATTTCCACCATAACAAGTACAGATGCTTGAATCCACAATTATTTGATATTGACTAACATCAGTTATTCCATATTTATTTAATTGTTCTAAATTATTTGTTACTTCTGTTGTTATGGTGTTTCTTAATTTATTTATATAATTTTGATTTACCTTAAATTCTCTAACCGGTGCTGATGGCTTTGGCGTTTCTACTGGTTTATTTTCAACTGGTTTGTTTTCTTCTTTTTTAGGTTCTTCAACTTTTGGTTGTTCTGTCTTTACTGGTTCTTGTTGTGGCGTGTTATTAACTTCCGTTTTAGGTTGAGAATTATTATTTGACATAGTAGTTTTATTAGATGTATTTGAGGTCTGTTTATTAGATGTTGATGTTTGTTTGTTTTCCTTCTTTACTTCTAGCTTCTCATCTTCTTTTAGAACTTCATCATTTTTTAATTCATTTACTTCTTCTTGCTCTTTTATTTCTTCAACTGCATTTTCAACAATTACATTTATTGGTTCATTTTCTTTTTCTTGAACTTCATTAATAACATTTTCAGGTTCTACTTTTACTATATTGTCCCTTTCTTTGTTGTTTATAAATTCTACTCCTCCTGCTACTCCTGTACTTAAAATAATTCCTATAATTAAAATTAAAAAACGTTTCATCATTCATCACTTTCCTTTCTTATTTTTTTATGTCATTCCTAAGACTTCCTTGTTTCTGTGATAAATAATAAAACCTTTCTTAAGTATATTTTACATCATATTACCTCTTATGTCAAGTTTGCTTTTATAATTTTTCAATTTCAATAATATCATTAAATTGAATTGTATTATCATCAATAAATAATATATGCTTTTTTATAGGATTAATTTTTTTTATCGTGCCTTCAAATGAAATATATTGTCTATTATAATAATATTTAATTCTTATTATATTACCTGATTCTAAACTAAATAATATGCTAGATATTTTCTCTTCTTCCTCTTCTGATAATTCCTTTCTATCTTCATATTCAATTTCTTTATTTCTTAATGCTTCATTAAGTCCTTTTAATGCGTCAAATGGAAGAAATTGTCTAGCTCTATCTGCTCTACTAATAGCCATTGTGTCCTCCAATCAATTTATTTCTTATTATTGTTGTTGCTCCTTCTTCTAAATTCATTCCTCTAATAATCGAATTTTTTCCCATCTTTGATTTTATTTCAATAATTGATTTTTCTAATCTTCTTTCTTTGGTTTTATTTTCTATATCTTCAAATAAATTTAATTGTTCTGAATCCACTTTTTGAAGTCTTTCAAATGATATTCCTATCCTTCTAATAGGAGTATTTCTATCTGTTGTTTCTTCATATAATTTTTTAAATTCATAAACTAATTTTGTATATAAATTAGTAAATGAATGTAATCTTCTTGAACCTCCAGAATGTTTTTCAAAGTCCTTAGAATATCCAATATACAAACTTATACAATCAGTTTCTAAATCTTTTTCTATTAATTGTTGTGATAATAATTCAACCATTTCTTTTAAAACTAATTCTGCCTTATCAAAATTATAGTCCTTAAATAATACTTGACTATTAGAAATTGAATTAGTTTTAGGTTTATATTCCTTTATATCTGCAATAGTACAAGGTTCGTAACCATTTGAATGATCAATTAAAAATTGAGCATTTATGCCAAATTCTTTAAATAATATTTTAGGATCAGTATGAGCAATATCATACATATCAAATATTCTTTTTTTATCTAATCTGCTTTCTATCCCTTTACCAATTTGCCAAAAATCTGATAGTGGTCTATAATGCCATAATTCTTTTTTATACTTTTCTTCATTAAGCCAACCAATATTTGTTGGAGAATGTTTTGACATTATATCTAATGCAACTTTTGCTAAATACATATTCGTTCCTATTCCACAAGTTGCTGTAATTCCATAAGTATCATAAATATCCTTCATAATTGTTTTTGCTAAATCAATAGATTTCATATTATAAAGTTTTAAATATTGTGTAACATCTAAAAAAGCTTCATCAATTGAGTAAACGTGCATATCCTCTTTAGCAACATATTTCAAATAAATAGCATAAATATTTGCAGAATATTCAATATATTTATTCATACAAGGAAGTGCAATAATATATTTTATATTTGGTGGTATTTCATATATTCTACATCTATTTTTTATCCCTAACATTTTCATTGCAGGAGTTATCGCTAAGCATATTGCCCCTTTTCCACGAGATGGATCTGCAACTACAAGATTTGTATTAAAAGGATTTAACCCTCTTTCTACACATTCTACAGACGCATAAAAAGTTTTCAAATCTATAACTAAATATACTTTTTGCATAAAATCCCACCTCCGAACAATAGTTCTTTTATGATTATAACACATTTAATTTTATTTGTAAACGATTGTTTGGGTAATATTTTAACAAAGAAAGATTATATTTCAAACCTTTCTTTGTTACAAGTATAATTATTAAAATCAGTAATAAAAATATTTTTACTATTTTCTCCAATCTATTCTATATATTGTAATTTATCTAACAAGTTTCTCTATCGAATTGTATTCATCTCCACTTATTT
>OIYO01000871.1_pt1 | contig 20631 bp, 23 predicted proteins | sample 1588191 | NCBI WGS metagenome assembly OIYO01 (sample SAMN03283275) | human gut metagenome | biome: human-associated habitat; material: feces | host: Homo sapiens | place: Peru | collected 2012 | reverse complement strand
GGGGTTCAGGGTTCAGGTGCGGCGCATAAAAATAAGGAAGCACCGCGAATATATATGGGCAATGCCCGAAAGTAAGTGGGTATCAGGTTTCCCGTTTGGGAGTTCCAAACATCAACCGCTGAGCCGCGAATGACAAAGATTTCTCGCTTGCGCTCGAAATGACGATACGGGAGTCTGATGTTTCCTAGTCTCTTGGTCACTAGTCACTTGGCGCTCCTAATCCCTAGCCACTCATCCTTGCGTTCAAATAAGATCTCTATTATTCTTATTGATTTTCATGTATTTTAGTCATATAATAATTGTAGTAAATTGCTACAAGAAGGAGGATATATCATGAATACGATTCCTGTTCGCATGGACAAAGCGCTTTTTGATTCTGCCAGTATTGAAGGCAAAGCAGAATTTCGTTCGGCAGCCCAGCAGCTCAATTTTTGGGCTTTGGTCGGAAAAAATGCACTCGCCAATCCTGATTTACCTGTAGATTTTATTCGTGACATTCTCATTGCGAAGAATCAGGAAACAGAGCCTTTCACCTTCGAGGAAGATCATGGAAATTAAGCAAACTCGAATTTTTAAAAGCACATACAAGCGACTTTTCCTAAAACAGCGAAAAAGCGTGGATCATGCGATTCGACTTATTATCGAAAATCCATCGATCGGTGAGCAAAAGAAAAGTGATCTCAGCGAAGTCTTTGTGTACAAATTTAAAGTTGACGCGCAGTTGTACCTTTTGGCGTATACTTTTGATCCGGTCACCTTGACACTGATCATGCTTGGGGTTCATGAAAATTTTTATAGAGACTTAAAACGAATGCCTTATTTGAAAAAATAAAAACAGGGTTTGAGAAAAATGATAAATCATTTTTCTCAAACCCTGTTTTCTATCATACGGTTTCACCAAGCTGAATCCTTCGGATGGCTTCTTTGGCAGCCCGCTGGGCTGCTTCTTTTTTATTCTTTCCGACGCTCTCGCCCATGACTTTGCCATTGATGTGAATTTCCATCCAGATGGTCTTGTCATGTGCCGGTCCTTCGTCCTTGGTGACAACATAGGAGATATTCACATCTCCGTGCTTCTGTACCATTTCCTGCAGGTCAGACTTGTAGTCATGGTCATAGTCTCCCTGATCGATCAGATCGAGGAATTTTTTCATGTGTCCCAAGATGAAGCGGGATGCTACTTCATAGTTATTATCGAGATAGATCGCACCGATGACAGCTTCGAAGGCATCGCCTAAGATCGAGATACGGGTGCGGCCGCCGGACATTTCTTCTCCGCGGCCCAGACGCATGTAGTCGCCCACATGGAATTTCGCTGCGCATTCCGCACAGGAAGGCTTGCAGACGACGCTCGCCTTCGCTCGGGTCAGCTCCCCTTCCGGCCAGCTGGGAAAACGCAGAAAAAGGTATTCCCCGATGACCAGATCCAGGATGGCATCCCCTAAGAATTCCAGTCGTTCATTGTCATGAATCACTTCATTTTTATGTTCATTCGCATACGAGGTATGGGTGAGTGCTGTATTGAGAAGTTGTGCATTCTGCACGGGAATTTCATTTTCCGCAGCAAACTTTTCAATTTCTGCCATACGGTCTCTTCTTCTCATTTCAGCATGTCTCATTCTTCATAGCGCCTCATGATGACAACGGCATTGTGTCCGCCAAAGCCGAAAGCATTGGACATGGTCACATCGACTTTGCGGTCTTCCGGGCCTTCCGCCGCGTAGTGAAGGTCACATTCCGGATCAGGAGTCTGAAGGTTCAGTGTCTGATGGACTTTGTTGTTCATGATAGAGAGTACGCAGACGACAGCTTCGATCGCACCGGCAGCGCCCAGAAGATGACCAGTCATGGACTTGGTGGAGTTCACGACGATGTCATAGGCATGCTGACCGAGGACTTCTTTGATCGCCTTGGTCTCATTCTTATCATTGAGACCGGTGGAGGTGCCGTGTGCATTGATGTAGTCGATATCTTCCGGAGAAATACCTGCATCCGCGATGGCATTCTTCATGCAGCGAGCTGCGAGTTCACCACCCGGACGCGGAGCTGTAATATGGTAGGCATCGCCATTCGTACCATAGCCGATGACCTCTGCATAAATGTGCGCGCCTCTCTTCTTTGCGTGTTCAAGTTCTTCAAGGATGAGGACGCCGCTACCTTCACCAAGTACGAAACCGTCACGACGGACATCAAAGGGGCAGGATGCTTCTTCCGGCGGGCATTCACGGGAAGAGAGCGCATGCATGGCAGCAAAACCAGCCATCGGTGTCTTTGCGACAGCTGCTTCGGTACCGCCGGCAAACATGACATCCGCATCGCCCCACTGGATCATGCGGGTCGCTCTGCCAAGGGCATTGTTGCCGGAAGCGCAGGCGGTGACGTCAGTCAGGACCGGTCCCTGCAGACCGAAGGTGATGGAGACCATGCCGGAGGCCATGTTGGCGATCATCATCGGGACTGCGAATGGATTCACCTTCCCCGGGCCGCGTTTTTCGATGCGTTCCACGGTATCTTCCATGGTCTTGATCCCGCCGATACCAGTACCGATGATGGTGCCGACGCGGTTCGGATCTTCTACGCTCATATCGAGCTTCGCATCTTGGGCTGCCATTTTTGCTGCCGCAACAGCAAACTGGGCATTTCTATCCATATGACGGACGGTCTTCTTGTCCCCCACATATTTGACGGGATCAAAATCTTTGACTTCGCCAGCGATCTTGACAGGGAAATCCGTGGCATCAAATTCTGTGATCGGTGTTACACCGGATTTGCCCGACAAAAGGGCATTCCAAAATGCATCAACGCCGATACCGACGGGAGAAACCACACCCATGCCAGTCACTACTACTCTTCTTCTTTCCATAAAAAGGGCACCTCTCTTATAAACTTCTTTTAAACATTATTTATCGCGTGTTAGATTTTTAAGCAAAAATTATAGGACTTGAAAAGGCATGGCTCCGCCTGTTTCAAATCCATCACGCATGGACAAGACCTCAAAAAAACGAACCACGACGGTCATTCGCTTTTTTGAAATATTCTCCCCCAAAGGAAGTCATATGGCATGCCGGAGGGGATCCCCCTCCGGCTTCCAATATGATGTTGAAATGCGAATGCGCATTACATCTGGCTGTCGATGTAGTCTACAGCGTTCTTTACGGTCTTGATCTTTTCAGCAGCATCATCCGGGATTTCGATGTCGAATTCTTCTTCAAATGCCATGATCAGTTCAACGATATCCAGGGAATCAGCGCCGAGGTCATCGATGAAAGTGGAGTCGATGGTGACATCAGCTTCGCTAACGCCCAGCTGGTCAACAACGATCTTCTTTACTCTGTCAAAAGTGCTCATTACTCATTTCACCACCTTTCTCATAGAAGACAGACGTCTCCTTGTATTGTACCCTACTGATTATATTACATAACCATTCCGCCGTCCACCTTTAAAACCTGTCCGGTGATATAACTTGCATCATCGGAAGCCAGGAAGGAGACAGCTTTGGCGACGTCTTCGGCAAGACCCATGCGTCCGAGCGGGATGGCTGTCAGCATGGCTTCTTTATTCTTTTCCGGAATAGCATCGGTCATGTCGGTCGCGATGAAGCCCGGTGCGACAGCATTGACACGGATGTTTCTTGCAGCGAGCTCCTTGGCGCAGGCCTTGGTGAGACCGATCACGCCTGCTTTTGCTGCTGCGTAGTTGGCCTGGCCGATATTGCCCATGATGCCGACTACGGATGCGATATTGATGATGGAGCCTTTTTTCTTTCTCATCATCATCTGCGCAGCGGCTTTGATGGTGAGGAAGTCACTCTTGAGGTCAGTCGAGAGTACGGCATCCCAGCTTTCTTCTTTCATGCGGATGAGAAGTCCGTCGCGGGTGATCCCTGCATTATTCACAAGGACATCCAGCTGTCCGAATTCTTCCTTGATCGTTTTGAAAATGCGATCCACATCTTCTGCTTTGGAGACATCGCCCTGGATGGTGAAGGCTTTGCCGCCAGCAGCTTCGATTTCTCCCTTGACAGCTTCTGCGGCAGCCTGGCTGCCGGCATAGTTCAGTGCGACAGCATAGCCCTTCGCAGCCAGTGTAAGAGCGATGGCTCTGCCAATACCGCGGGAAGCCCCCGTGACGAGAGCAGTCTTTTCGATAGTTTCCATCATTATTCTCCCTTCAGTGCAGTCACGACTTCATCGATGGTGGCTACATCTTCTGCATGGTGGCAGGGTACGGAGCGGGCGATCTTCTTCATGAAGCCGGTAAGAACCGTGCCTGGGCCGGCTTCGACAGTCATATCGACACCGCCGGCGACCATATTTCGGATGGATTCTTCCCAGTGTACAGGATGTGCCGCCTGATCGACCAGATTCTTTCTGATCTCGTCCGCTTTGGTCTCTTCCTTGGCATTGACATTGGCTACGACCGGGATGGCGGTGTCATGGATGTCGATCTTGTCAAGGACTTCCTTCAGTCGAAGAGCTGCTGGTTCCATCAGAGTGGAATGGAATGGCGCGCTGACCTTCAGCATGATGGCACGGCGAGCGCCTGCTTCCTTCAGTGCTTCGCAGGCTTTCTCGACAGCTGCTGTAGCACCCGCGATGACGACCTGTCCCGGGCAGTTGAAATTAACTGCCTGAACCGGAAGGTCTTCGGTGGAAACTTCGCCGCACACCTTCACGATGGTTTCCGGAGTGGAACCGATGACAGCTGCCATGCTGCCTTCTCCGAGCGGCACCGCTTCCTGCATGAAACGGCCACGCAGATGGACGGTATGCACGGCATCTGCGAAGGAGATCGCACCCGCTGCGACCAGCGCAGAGTATTCGCCAAGGCTGTGGCCTGCTGCGATATCCGGCGTGAGACCGTGTTCCTTCAGCACCTGCCATACAGCGACACTGGCCGTCAGAATGGCCGGCTGGGTGAATTCGGTCTTCATCAGCTCTGTGTCCGGGCCTTCGAACATCATTTTAGAAATCGAGAAGCCGAGCGTTTCATCCGCTTCTTTGATCAGGGCTTTGACAGAATCATAGTTTTCAAACAGATCCTGTACCATGCCCACCTTCTGAGATCCCTGTCCAGGGAACAGAAATGCAGTTTTCATCTTGTCACACTCCATATAAATACTAATTTATTATTGGTTATTCGGAATCAGGTCTTGCCTTACATCCATCTCATGACATCGCAGCCCCATGTAAGACCGGCGCCAAAGCCAGTCAGGACAACGTAGTCACCATGCTTCACGCGTCCGGCGCGGACGACTTCATCAAGCGCAATGCCGACGGAAGCTGCTGATGTATTGCCATAGCGATTGACATTCACATACATATGATCCTGCGGCAGAGCCAGACGCTTTGCGATCGCCTGAATGATGCGATTATTTGCCTGATGGGCAATGAACATATTGATATCTTCCTTCGTGATGCCGGCGGCTTCCAGCGTCTTCAGCGTGGTCGCGCCCATGTGACGGACAGCAGCTTTGAATACTTCCGGCCCCTCCATATGGATATAGATGCGGCCGGAGTCGATGGCGCGGTGGGTCACAAGTTCAGCGACGCCGCTCGCCGGGATATTCAGGATCTTGCCCAGGCTGCCGTCTGAGCCAAGATCCGAAGCCAGAAGACCATAGCCATCTTCGACCTTTCCGATGACAGCGGCCCCTGCCCCATCGCCGAAAAGGATGCAGGTGGAGCGGTCCTGCCAGTTCACGAGGCGGGAAAGGATTTCCGCACCGATGATCAGGATGTGCTTGTACATCCCGGCTTTCACCAGATTCGATGCCAGAGCTACTGCATAGATGTAGCCTGAGCAGCCGGCGGAAATATCCATCGCACCTGCATGCTTGCATCCGAGCTTATCCTGCACCATGCAGGCCGTGGATGGTACCACATAGTCAGGGGATGCCGTCGCTACAATGATGTAGTCGATATCGTCTGCGGTAAGGCCAGCCATTTCCAGTGCCGGAAGAGCAGCTTTCACGCAAAGATCGGAGGTCGTCTCCGACCGGGAAGCGATATGTCTGGTCTCGATGCCCGTGCGGGTGCGGATCCACTCATCACTGGTATCGACCATTCTTTCAAGGTCTGCATTGGAAAGGATCTTCTCCGGCGCATAATGTCCGGTACCCAGAATTCCTGCAGAACATAATTCACTCATATATATAATGTCCTTTCCGTTCGCTCAAAAGAGAATTTTGGTAACTGGCAACTGACGCCAGGACTTGAAAAACAGTTTCTATGAGTTCCGAGGATTCAAATGATTCCATGTCTTCAACGGGTTTCCCATTTTTTGGGAATCACGTTTCCCCGTCCAAAAATTCCACGGCGTTTGGGGGCGGGGAGCGACCCTTTCGAGCCTTCAGAACCCGCTGCACCTCATTGCGTCTCCATCTGTTTCAGCGCATCCATCACGATCTCATCCAGATGCTCCTGACAAACGCCCATCGCCATATGGATGGCATTCTTGATCGCTTTCGCTTTCGAAGCACCATGGCAGATAATGAGTCCGCCTTTGATGCCCATGAGCGGCGCACCGCCGTATTCAGCATAGTCAAGAGGCTTTGCCATGTATTTCTTGAGTGCCGGCTTCAGGAGCAGCCCGCCGATCTTCGCGCGAAGTCCCCCCTGCATGACAGCATTCTTCAAAAGGGCAGCCACCAGTTTCCCGGCGCCTTCCCCAAATTTCAGGACTACATTTCCTGTAAATCCATCCGTGACGATGACATCAAATTCTCCCGTCATCACATCGCGGCCTTCCGCATTGCCCGCAAAAGGAATGACCTTCTGTTCGGAAAGCGCCTCATTCGCTTCCGTGACCAAAGGGCTCCCCTTCGTCGCCTCTTCCCCGATATTGAGAAGACCGATCTTCGGCTGCTGGATACCCGCGACCTTCGTCGCATAGATATAGCCCAGAAGAGCATTCTGGATATACGTCTCCAGCTTCGGCTGCGCACTCGCGCCGGAATCGATCAGGTATGTATAGCCGCCCTTCTGGTTAGGGATCGGCGTCAGGATGGCCGGCCGCTCGATGCCCTTGATACGGCCGATGCCGAGAAGTCCTGCCGTAACGGCTGCCCCAGTCGATCCCGGAGCCACGAGAGCTCCGCACTCCCCCTCTCGCACAAGACGAGCGCCGACAGAGACAGACGCATCCTTCTTTTTGCGGTACGCCAGCCCGGGATGCTCTCCCATCTCGATCACTTCCGATGCATGATGGATCTCGATCAGAGGATTTTGATCCTCATGATGCTTCTCCAGGATGGGGCGGATCTCATCCTCATCTCCCACAAGAACGACAGGCACTTTGTATTCCTTGACCGCCTGAATGGCGCCAAGCACGATTTCCAGCGGTGCAAAATCCCCGCCCATCGCGTCAACAGCTATTTTTTTCACAGGACGCCTCCATTACTGCAGGATCTGCATAATAAATTTTGCGCGGTATACTTCTTTATCACCGTCAAAGAAACTGATATAGATATGTTTTTTATTTCCTCTGACCAATACGATCCGCCCTTTCACGACAAGCGCCGTGCCGGGCTTGACAGCGATCTTATATTTGATATTTCCGACCTGCGTCGAAGCAAAAGGCACACCGGCCAGCGACTCGGCGAATGCAGCAGCTGCGCCATATAATTTTTCCGCAGCCACCACGCCGAGATTATCCGCCATCTCATCGCTGGTCTGAAAGAGACCCACGCCTTTGATACCGATATCCTTATCTAAGATCTGCAGCCCGCGCGCCTCCGGACTTCCTGCCACGAGGTGCTCCATACGGTCGCGCATCTGTGGGATGCCAAGCGCCTGCCTGTCCAGACGGATCGTAGCTCTTGATACAGAAAATTTCTCTGCCAGATCTCCATCTGTCAGACATGGATGTTGGCGGAGCAGGCTCTGTATCGCATCGCGTCTTTGGGTTTTATCCATTTTGAAATTTCTGCTCATTTTTATCACCTGCTGATAATACTATATCACAAGCAGTCAAGGATTGCACGAAGAAATTGAATAAGCAAAGAGCCTTTCTTTGAGACATATGCAGGAAATCATATTTCTTTCACATTCCTTAGGTTTTCATCGATATCATGGCCAACTCACTGAATACGTAGATTAAAATTTCATTTGTTTTCGCGATTTTCGAAAGATACTTTGGAAAGCATCTCCCTGATGGGCTTTTTTCCGAATCAGGGAAATCGCCCACATTTACTGACTTTTTTCGCCTCGGATTTTATCACCAGGTGATAATTTAAACGCGCCGCGTAATTCGTTTGCTAAAAATTCAGGATTGTTTAAAAACTTATCCATTGACTTATTTCATCTCATGGCATAAACTACAGTAAATACAGGATACTTCATGCTTGCTATTTTGTCAAACATATCTGTGATACCGTATAGTTATTTAAAAGTGAGATTTGTAGAATATTTTAGGAGAAAATCACATGAAATTACCAGCATTACACATTGGCAACCTGACCGCTACCGTACCGATCGTACAGGGAGGCATGGGCATCGGCGTCAGCCTCTCAGGCCTCGCAAGTGCCGTAGCCAATGAAGGCGGTGTAGGTGTCATCTCTGCTGCCAATGTAGGCTTCAATGAACCAGACTTCAAAACAAATACAGTAAATGCCAACCTTCGCGCACTGAAATCCGAACTGCTGAAAGCCAGAGAAAAAGCAAAGACCGGCATCATCGGCGTGAACATCATGTCCAAAGGCCATCACTATGAAGACTATGCCCGCTGCGCAGCAGAAAACGGTGCAGACATCATCTTCTCCGGCGCGGGACTTCCTGCCGATCTCCCCGCCTGCGTGGAAGGCACAGACACCAAGATCGCCCCGATCATCGGCTCTCCGAAAGCAGCCCGCGTCATCCTGAAGCTGTGGGAACGCCACCATCACCGTACCGCTGACATGGTCGTCATCGAAGGCCCGAAAGCCGGCGGCCATCTCGGCTACACCAGAGAACAGGTGAAAGAGCACGAGAGCGACGGCTACGAGAAGGAAATCAAAGAAATCCTTTCCGTTGTCAAAGAGTTTGAAGAAAAATTCAAGAAGAAGATCCCCGTCATCTTCGGCGGCGGCGTCTTCGATAAGAAAGACATCGAGCACTACCTCTCCCTCGGTCTCTCCGGCGTACAGATGGCGACCCGTTTCGTCGCCACCAAAGAATGCGACGCTGCTGACGAATTCAAACAGATGTATGTGAATGCCAAAGAGAGCGATGTCACCATCGTACAGAGCCCGGTCCACATGCCAGGACGCGCACTCTTGAACCCCTTCGTCAAAGCCTTCACCGAGCACCGCATCCCGCCGCAGGGCTGCTTCCACTGCCTCAAGACCTGCGACCCGGCGACCACCCCCTACTGCATCACCATGGCCCTCATCCGCGCCGTCCACGGCGATGTCGACCACGGCCTCGTCTTCTGCGGTGCGAACGCCTATCGCATCGATAAGATCACAACCGTCCATGACCTCATTCAGGAACTGACACAGGACTAGTCGCTGGCGACTAGTGACTAGGGACTGGTGACTAGACATCAGACTTTAGACATGATAAAACACTATCCACATTTTCGTGGATAGTGTTTTTTGTTATGAGGTTATGTGGTAAGACACCGATCAATTGATTTCCGAATCAAGTAAGGAGTGAACGCAGGTTATCCACCAGATTTTTCTGCCCTCAGTTCGACAGGCTGAAGGGGCCATGATGAAGTCGAAGCGCGACAACGCCTGCAAGTCTTTGGCGAAGGTATCCTTCGGATACGCCCCCAGATTTGCCTCGATACCGCGGATGTCCATATTGATTTTCGCCATTTCCCAAGTATCCGAATTCGATTCCTGCCCTAAGATGGAGACATTATCATTGCGCCCGCTGTGCGTTTCGATGAATTTCATGGACTGCACAAACATTCCCCCGGATCCACAGCAAGGATCTCAAAGGTGTCTGTATTTGATACAATCGAACGATAGCAGGGATTTTGAACACCCCGTGTTCACTTCAATCGGTATTGTACTGATTGGCTATCTTTTTGACCATCAGCACCGGCATGGGAAAGAGTGCGGGCTTATCTGCAAGATTCTTCTTCATTGAAATTTCCCTTTGCAAAAGTCATATGATTTTTCTTTGTTTCCTTTAGTATGACCTTACGATATCTCGACGAGCTAATCAAGCAGTTAATAGCCCTGCTTTTCCATCCACTCATAGAGCGCTGATCGTGCATCATCGGGCGAGTTCTGTGCGATGTGTCCTCTGAGAGCAAAGCCGTCTTTTACCTCTGTCTTCGTCGTATCGGCGATCGTGCGATCCGTGCCGGAGAGTCCGCTTCCTTCGTGTGTGCAGAACGGCAGGATGGTTTTACCCGCGAAATTCTCCCTATCGAGGAAGGTGTAGACAGGCATCGGCAAGTCGCTCCACCAGATGGGATAACCGAGGAAGACGACATCGTACTTGCTGAGATCTGGCAGTTCGCCGACGATTTCAGGACGGGCGTTTTCTTCCTTTTCTTGCCTAGCGGCTTCCGTTGCGGGACGGTATTCCTTCGGATACGGCTTGACGGTCTTGATTTCAAAGATGTCACCGTGCGTGCGTTCGGTGATCATCTCTGCAAGAATCTTTGTGTTTCCCTTCTCGATGTAGCCGACACCGCCTGTGTTTTCGTCAGCGCGAGAGAAGTATGCGACAAGGACGCGCTGATCGCTTCGTGCAGATGATGTCGTCTGTGGTTCTTTCTGTGCAGAAGTATTTGCGCCCGTTTGCGCATTGCCTCCGCCACACGCTGTCAGCAGCATCATCATCGTCGCCATCAGGATCGTCAATAAGGTTCTCATGTCATGACCTCCATTTCATTCGATTCCCATACGTTTGCTTTGCCAAATTTATTGCGCAGGTGCGAGCAGTTTCAATAATTCTGCATCGTGGTGATGTACGAGTTTCGTATCAACGTCAAACATCATGGTTGCACCGCCTTGCAAGGTATAGGCATCCCAATTCGGCATGCCGGGTGCTTCGGGTTTTCCCGTGCGGGCGAAATGAATCCAAGCGCGGCTCATCTGCGCTTCGAGTGCCTTTGCCTCCGCGCTTGTGCCGATGCTTTTCTCCGCGCGGTCGATGTTGTGAAAGACAAAGGGAATATCTGCCGTGCGATAGGACATATAGACTCCACCCATCATCGGCGAATCCCACGCGAAGAGATAGGCATAGACGGGGGCGCCGCCCTGCATCGCCTTGTGATCCATGATCTCTTTAATTGGCAGGCGGATCATCGTGTCGACGTAGAGTGCATCTGCGCGTTTCTTCTGCGGATAGGCTCTCAGGAATGCCGCCGCGATTTCCTCTGCCTTATCTCCGTATGCGCCCTTGAGGCGACGGTCAATCTCCTCTGCGCTCCACGTATTCTTATTGTCGGACTGTGCTTTCTCCATTTGCATGATATCGGAGAAATTCGTCCACTCCGTCCGATTCGAACCGATGAGCAGGGGGATGTCCTTCCCTGCGGCGGCAAAGCCGTCTGCCGTCACAGGATTCGTCGGCATGAAGTCGCCGTCAATCACCGGCTCCCAGCTCATGCCATAGCCTGTTCCGAGTGCCTGTGGAATCTTGAATTCCTCCCCCGCCTGTTTGAGAGCCTCGTTCGATGCTGCCGTGAGGCGCTCATAGGAAATGGTCTGAAGTTCCTCGATGCGCTCTGCCGTAATGCCGAGTTTTTCCAGCGTCAGCTCCGTCACACGCGCCGCCGCTTCTTTTGGCATGAATACCGGTCCCATGGTCGGAACCGCACCACTTTCGACGATGCCCTTGTGGAACAGCCCCTTTGCATAGGGTGTTGTCATCAGTGCGAGTACTTTTGCACCGCCGCCCGACTCACCGAAAATCGTGACGTTTGCAGGATCACCGCCGAATTGTGCGATGTTGTCCCGTACCCAGCGCAGCGCGTCAACGAGGTCATAGATACCGACATTGTCCGCATTGCGGTATTTCTCCCCATAGGCGGAGAGGTTGAAATGTCCGAGCACATTCAGACGATGATTAACGGAAACAACGACAACGTCGCCCTCACGGCTCAGATTGGCACCGTCATAGGCGGGAATCTCAGCAGACGAACCTGCGGAGAACCCGCCGCCATGTAGCCAGACCATGACGGGGCGTTTCTTGCCGTCGGCGATGCCGGGCGTCCAGATATTTAGATTCTGACAGTTGTTGTCCATCGGGAATTCACGCGCGGGGTCTTCCCATGTCGTATTCGGAAAACTTCCCTTTTCCTGCGGCGCAATGGCTCCGTAGTCAACGGCGAGGCGCACGCCCTGCCATGGCGTTACACGTTCGGCGCGGACGAAACGCTCCTTTTCCTCGGCGTAGGGAACGCCGTGATAGGTGTAGACGCCCTTGCGCACATAGCCCTGTACGCGGCCGCTCTCCGTCTCGGCGACAGCAATGCCCGGTCCTGCGAGGAAATCGCCCTGTTCCATACGCGTCATATTCGCTTTCATCGCGTCTGAGGCAAATGCCGGTCCCTCGGAAAAGGGCAAGCACATGAGCAGACCGAGCGAAAGCAGCAATAGGAACGTCTTTTGGGTTCGTGCTGTTTTCATTCGTTTTTCTCCTTTTTACGGAATCATTCGGTTACGATCGCCTCATATTCCGCCGTAGGGAAATCGTACCATGTAACATCGTGGTTATCCTGCGGACTGATCGCGATGTGGGCGAATTTGCTTGTGGGAGATGCACCGTGCCAATGAGCAACATTGGGCGGACAGAAAACCACATCCCCCGGATGCAGAACCTCCAACGCACCGTCTTTGATCTGATGATAGCCGATGCCGTCGGTCACAATGAGCACCTGCCCCGTTTTGTGACTGTGCCAGCGGTTGTACGTTCCTGCCGGAAAGGCAACATAGACCCACTCGGGCGAATTTGCGGCATTCGGCGTACCCAGAATCTTTCTGAGGTATACCGCAGAGTTGAAATTGGGCGTTGTCAGCTCCGTCATCCCAGCGCCAAACAAAAACTCGCTGTCATTGTTCTGCATTGCGCTTGGGGCGGCGTTCTCATTCGCCTCCTCGTACTGTTCCTCGGTGAGCGCGCCGGTATGTGCTGCGTGTCCTTCTGGCGCTTTCCATGTGCTGTCATAGATGACGAACTGCTGGAACGGGGCATCCTTTGCCGCGCCATGGAAATGCGGCACTCCTGCGGGAATATTCACCACATCCCCGGGACGAATCAGAACCGCCTCCTTACCTCGCTCCTGATAAAGTCCCGTCCCTGCGATGCCGATGACGGTCATCGCCCCGTGCACGTGCCAGCCGCTGTAACTGCCGGCTTCAAAGGAAATTACATTCGTCTGCGGAAGGTTGTATATCTCATCGGTGGCAATGAGGTCATTTCTGTGTACCGTCCCATGAAAGCGATCCGATATATCTGTGCCAAGGGGAAGCGGCATTGCCCATGCGGAGCTGACCGTGAAGGCGAGCGACATAGTCGCCGCCGCGATAAAGCTCTTGCACTTTTTCATTGTCATCATCTCATTTCATCAAAGATTCTTTGCGTAGAACATCTGGAGCTGCGCCATCGCCTGATCCACGTACTCAGGCACCCAGTAGGTACGGATGTGGCTCGCGCCCGGAATCAGGAAAAGCTCTTTGTTTTCCGTGCCAGTCGCCTTGGCAAAAGCGTCCTTCGTCATATAGAGGGTGTCCGCCTTTTCTCCGGCAATCATAAGAAGCGGCTGGTCGATGAGATCCATCCTGTCCTCCACATCAAAGGCCATGAGTTTTATAAAGGATTCCGTGGTGTAGCTGCCCGTGGCGTTGGGATGGCGATGGGAAAGGCCGTAATACTCGATGCCGTCCCGATAGAGGGTGTTTTCCGGCAGCTCCGCCATTTTCGCCCGCAGCTCATCATCGGTGGAGTTGGGCGGGAGGAATCCCTCATAGACAATTTCCCCTGCGAGCTCCTTCTCCCGTGCATCCGCTGCCTTTTGCAGACGTGTCTGGATGCCCTTGATATCCGCATCCTGGAAACCGTTGCGGCGCACCCTGCCCGAGTTGAACATCGACAACGTAGCTACCGCCTTGATGCGCTTGTCCGTCTGCGCCGCAGCAAGGGTGTAACCGCCGCCGCCGCAAATGCCGAGCGCACCGATGCGGGTCTTGTCCACCTTCGGCAGCTGAGACAGATAGTCCACCATGCCGCTGACATCCTCGATGCGGTTCGAGGGATAGTCCCTCAGTCTCGGCGTGCCGCCGCTCGCGCCCTGATAGCGGGCATCAGCAGCCACGGCAATATAGCCAAGTTCCGCCAGACGCTGGGCATAGAGTCCTGCCACTTGTTCCTTGCTGCCGCCGTTAGGATGCGCTACGGTCACGGCAGCATATTTCTTGTCGCTCGTTTCATCGTAGTCTGCGGGAAGGTAGAGATTCGCGGCAACCTCGATACCCTCCACTTCGTACGTTACGGGGCGGATGTTCACCTTGCCCGGCTCGTTCTTCGTGATGGCATTTTGGTAAACCAAGCCGAAGGGGTTCTCCTGGGCCCTTGCCGCCTCCGTCATCTGTCCGCTCATTCCCATGGTCATTATTCCTCCTATCGGCAGTGCCGCCAATTTCTTTTTTGTGATGCTCTTTTTCACGGATAAACCTCCACTTTCACTTCGATAAACCCTTTTCCTGCATCCATTTCTCCATTGCATCCGCCACTTCCTGATTGTTGAGGTCAGCCATAAGGAAGTGGGTATTTCCCTTGATACCGATATCCGGCAAATAGACAACCTGCACATCACCGCCATGTTTTTTCATAACCTGTTCCCACTTACGGGCCAGATTCAGACGCACACGCCAGTTATCAAGCCCCCAATGTTTGTCGGGATTGGTACCGGTTATGATATTATCACCAAAGTATACGACCATCGGAATTTTAAGCAGGCGCTGGAATTCTTTATCGCTTACCTCCATTCCTGCTGCCGGGAATGGACTAGTGGTTTTCTCTACCGCAGGCAGTTCCCCTTTGGGAAACGGGAAAGTTCCCGGTTCCAGTGCAATCACCCCTTTTACCTTATCGCTATGCGCTGCCGTAAGCCATCCAGGGCCGCCACCTGCCGAATGCGTAATCAGCACACCATCACCAGATTTTTCCATAACTGCGGTCATGGCATCTGCCACTACCTGCACATCAAATTTCCCTGTATCCGGCGTCATCTGATAAAAAAACTGTGCCCTTGACTCCGCATCACGGGGAACGGCTGCATTGTCGTAGTAATCCGGCCACTGGCCAATGCGGAAATTGTCATACCAGAGCTGATCCTGTGGCTGCGCCTTTAGTTCGGCAGGTATAGTGGAATTACCTGCTCTGCCTCGGCGCGGCTCATCCACAATGAAGGTCTTATAGCCCTTTGCCAAAAAGATATTCTGAAAACCATCACGTCCATCCGGCGTTGTTTCCCATGTCTTACCAGACTGACCATAACCATGCAGGAAAACCAGGGCATTTTTCTTAGCCTTCACCGGTGCTTGCCAAAACACATAGGCCGCATCACCATGCAGGGTTTCACCAGCAAAATTTGTCGGCTCATCGTCCTTATAAACGCCTGGAGCTGTCACTACTTTACCCCCGGCAAAGAAACTTCCCTGATCCGCTAGTGTAATGGGGCGACTCATTGCCCCTGCGCTGCCGGCAACCATCCCCATTGCCAAAGTCATGGCCAGTATCTTTTTGCTTTTTTTCATTATTTATTTCCTCCTCGTTACCTCATGCTAGCTGAATCTTTCAGGCAATTAAAACGTCGCTTCATCTGCATCATCCTTTCGGTTATGAAAAATTTCTTGTCAATCCCTTGCGTCTATGATAGATTGACTATAGCATTCGGTAGTTACTACCGGTCAAGTGTTTTTTGAAAAAATTTTCGCAATGGAGGGAATTTCTCATGCACACCATGAAAGAAGCCTGTGAGGAAACGGGCATGGCCTACGAAACATTAAAATTTTACTGCAATCAGGGACTCTTGCCCAATGTGAAGCGGGACAAGAACAACCGCCGTGTGTTTTCAGACCATGACATAGCGTGGCTGAAGAGCCTCGTCTGCCTAAAAAACTGTGACATGAGTCTCGCCGAGATGAAGGAATATCTTGAGCTATGTCTTGGTGGCGAGCCTACCATACCGCAAAGAAAGCTCCTGCTGGCAGCAAAGCAGCAAGAGCTGAAGAAGAAACTGGCCTCGACGCAGGAGGCCATCGACTATATTAACTGGAAACAGCAGTTTTACGATGATGTGATGTCCGGAAAAACAAAATATTACAGTAATCTACTCCCCGATGAAAACGAGACTACAGTTGCATCCACATAGACCATGCGAAGCGCCCTCGCCTATACCTTTGTCCCATCCCTGAACACCACCGTCATACTCCCATCCACTCCCACCATCACATAGTCCACCAGGCTGCCCCACAGCCTGGCATCGAACTCCTCGATGAGATCCTGATTCCGAAGCTCCTAGATGAAGCTGCCCTTCTACGACGAGTTCCTGGCAGCGTTTTTATCTCCCTACGCAAAAATCTGCCTTATTTATCTGCCTCATTCTCTTGTTATCTGCCACATTTCATGCTAAAATGTGGCAGATAACAGAAAGATGAGGGAGATTTTTATGTGGACATTTAACTACTCGCAGGAAATACAAAATTTACTGACACCTGAAATCGTCCAGCTTCTCACCTGTATCCATGAACACAAAGGACGACAGGATTTATTTCTGGAGGCGAATACAGACGAACTGAAAGCACTGGTAGACGTTGCCATGATCCAGAGTACAGGGGCTTCCAACCGTATCGAGGGAATCTTCACCAGTGACAAACGATTAGAAGCACTGGTCAGCAAAAAAGCTGAACCGCACAATCGGTCTGAACAGGAAATTGCCGGATATCGTGAAGTACTCGCCTTGATTCATGAAAATCATGACTATATTTCCCCTGCCCCTAATGTCATCAGGCAGCTCCACCGAGATCTGTACTCTTACTCAACAGGAGCCATTGGAGGAGACTATAAAAACGCAGATAACGTCATTGCGGAAACAGATGCACGAGGGCATCAAAAGGCCAGGTTTATTCCCGTTCCTGCTTTTCAGACAGCTGACGCTATGGATTCTTTATGTCAATCATTCCAGAATGCCTGGCAGGAAAACATCATAGATAAATTGCTGCTGACTCCCATGTTCATCCTGGATTTTCTCTGCATTCATCCATTCAATGACGGAAATGGACGGATGAGCCGGCTTCTGACACTCCTTCTTTTATATCGTGCCGGCTACATCGTCGGGAAATACATCAGCCTGGAAATGCTGATTGAAAAAACGAAAACCACTTACTATGAAGCTCTTCAGGCCAGTTCTTTCGCCTGGCACGAAAATCAAAACGCCTATGCTCCTTTTGTGAAATATTATTTGGGCATCATCATAAAAGCATATGATGAATTCGAAGACCGAATTCAATACTTGGTAACCAAAAAGATTTCCAAGCAAGACCGTATCAAAGCCATCATCTCCCAAACACTAGGGAAAATCAGCAAAAAGGATCTTATGGAACGCTGCCCGGATATCAGTCAGGGAACGATAGAACGAACTTTGTCCAGTCTGGTAAAAGAGGGCTATATCATCAAAGTCGGCTCTGGTCCAGCCACAGCATATATCCGCAAGCAATAAAAAGAACAAGCAGGCTACACTATTTTGTGGCCTGCTTGTTCTTTTTCCTTTCTTCCATTTCGGCAAATTTCGCGATGCAGTACTCATAGGTGCGCCCGAGAAGATCCTTGCTCTTGGCCAGATTCTCAGCATGGATTTCATCGGTGAAGAAGTCGACTACATCACTCAGCTTGTCCTTATCCAGATTCGGCGAAGCATAGTTCTTCGGCAGTACGCCTTTCAGCTTCGGGTTCTCCTCCTCGATGGCTTCCATCGCGTCATCGATAACTTTGCCAATTTCCTCCGTATGACAGGCCACGGCGATCACGCCCCATTGGAGTAAGGACGCCAATGAAAGTTTGTGCGGCAGATCTGAATGCAAAGATCCTAGAACAGTTCCCGATTACCGAGAACAAACGGATTCAGAAACACAAAGCGAAATACACGGCATAACAAAATGCCGCAAATCTCATGTTGATACTCAAACACCAACATGGAATTTACGGCTATAATTTTTTTAGATATTTGCCATGTCTGACTTGACAGGACCTGATCAGTACATGATGAGTTGCATATACGGACATTGAAAAGTAACTTAAAAGACGCTTTTAAGGTTTTTTCATGACGGAATGCATCAGTATTTTATAGATAACTCTACATAATTGGTAAGAATAGGTTGTTTATAAGTTCAACTATGTAGATGAATCAATGTTTTTTGCCCCACTTTTCCTTAATTTGCCTCACGATGCCCCACGCGTGGGGCGCCGTAAGACCGTGGGAACAGGGGCTCTACGCCATTCTGCCCCACAATCCCCACTTTTTAATTTAATCACGCGCGGAAAATTTTTTATATATTTAGGATATTGGGTATTCTTCTTTCCATGCATCATATATGAAGGGTATGGGAGGGGATTAGAAAAAGCAGTTTTTCTATGGTTTGAAATAAATTAATTATTATAAGTTTTTTCAAAATGTGGGGCAAGTGGGCAAAAACGATTTTCACCGCTGGAATACGGGATAAAAGCGCGCCCACCATGTGGGGCGCGGTGGGGCATTTCGCTTAAAAGTGGGGCGCAAACATGTAGAACCATCCACATTTTTAATCTCATGCGGTAACTTTTAAGTCGCCGGTGCTCTTGCGGAACTGTCTGCTTCAGAGAGGGTGTTTCCGAGTTGAAAACAGGATGGAAATGCCTTACCTGCGTCACCACCCTTTATACTATCTTCATTTTAAGCATGCTTTTTCCGGCGTTTGCGGGTGTTTCCTCTTCTTATTCTGTTCTCTCACTGTCTTTCTGTATGTCTCGGACTGCTGATGGATCAGCGGTCTGATTGTCATTTTTTACCGTCATAATCCGGTAGGTGTTCGTAGTAATCACATTGATGACGGTAGCTGCCGGTAGTATAATGATATTATCTGAATTTAATATGCGCCGGAAGGTGATGAATATGGCAAAACCCAGGAAAAATGGAAAATATCTGAACGTATGTATTGAGCAGGAAATTTATGACCGTCTGTCGTCCTACTGTGAGGTTGCGGGACAGCCGAAGACGGTTGCGGTGGAACGCATTCTCCGTCAGTTTCTGGATGAATTTGACAGAAATCCGTCCGGAGCGGTGCTGCAGCTCCCTCATAATGATGCAAAGGAGGCGTAACATGTCTGAACCGGTATTAAAGGATCTGTTTGCGTTAATCCGCAAGTCGACGATCCATTACAATGACACCTGCGAACAGAAGGATGTTGTCCTGACTGATGATTTTAAGGAAAAGTTCGGAAAATATCTGCGTGACCAGAACTATATAGTCGATTTTTATCGATACACGGCGGTGATTACCACGCCCGTGAACAATTATATGTTTGTTCCGAACCAGTGGTTTGTCATTGCAGCTTATGCAGTCGGCGTATATCTGGAACTGGTCAAATATAAGAAGTATCTGCTGAAGGTCTGTGAATACATGGGTCAGAAACCGAAAATTCTTGTTCCTGATCTCCGCAATAATCCCGGAAGCATTGACCGGAAACTGTTTGCCGAAGGATGCCGGTCCGTGTTCGGACGCTTTGGTAACGAACAGTGTGCACTTGCGTCGCAGAGGCTTTGGCGCTTTGCAACGGATTATTCATGGTGGTCCGGCAACAAGACTGCGGACAGGGCCGATTTTTATCTGTCGGTAGTCAATAATATGCTGTCGCTGGTGGCGGTTTCGCAGTCCTTTGTCGGTGAAATCGTTGCAGACTATGACCGTGCGGGAATGACGGATATGGTAGCTGATCTTTCGGACTTTACCGAGACGGAATCCGGCCCGACTTATACGTTTGACGGATATTCCGATCCGAAGGATGATCCTGTCCCGAAGGCTTCTGCCGGGATGGTCAGGGAAAATCCTGCTCCGTATGGTACGGGCGATGAGATTGTGATCTCGGTCAGGAGTAAGAAATGAGCTGGATTATTTCCGGCAGCCATATTGCCGTTCGTGAGGGAAACACGGTAGGGCATCTGGAAGCCGTGGACGTATATGATGCACTCCGGAACGGAAATCTGACGTTCTGCGGGCATGAGGAAGGGTCGCCGGAGGCTGCATTTCCCAGTATGGATTTTTCCCCGCTCAGCAGGAGTGCCTGTATCAGACTGTCTTCTGACGGACCGGATATCTTTCTTGATGTCGAAGCTGGGGGCGTGACTGCGGACTTTGTTCAGGGCAGGCTTGTTGACCAGATTACTGACGGAGAATCCTGGCATTATATCGATAATGCGGACAATATCCGTGAAATTCTGGACGGGACTGGGGCATCATCCGGCAGGATTACGGTTCCTTCCTACCTTGCCGTTCTGAAAAACGGAGCTGATACGGGCCTTGTCGTAAATGACGTGGATCCGGATGCACTGAAGAAGGCAACGGTCTATCATCAGCCGTACGGCCTGAAGGCAACGCTGTTCCCTTACCAGAAGACGGGCGCCGCATGGACTGATTATATGCTTGATAAT
>OIYO01000869.1_pt1 | contig 20689 bp, 17 predicted proteins | sample 1588191 | NCBI WGS metagenome assembly OIYO01 (sample SAMN03283275) | human gut metagenome | biome: human-associated habitat; material: feces | host: Homo sapiens | place: Peru | collected 2012 | reverse complement strand
CCAATTATTTATTAAATTTAACTATTTTTAAACGGAATTAAAAATTCAAAACTAATTTTCATCAAAAAATTTCAAATCAACAAAGTTTTTGAAAGAGTCATGCAAATATACATTTATTATATTATTTATATAAAAGTAGTAATAAAATTAATGTAGTCTAATTATGTTCTAATAAAAACGAACAATCTTTATACAAGTAAAAACATACTAATAAATCAGCACAAAAAGAATATAGTTTATGACATCCACACCATAAGAAATCTGAAATAAAAAACAATAAAAACTCAATAAACCTTCTTAAATTATGAAGAATAGGAAATAATACTACTATCATTACTTAAAAAAAATATACACAAATTACCAATAACAATATTACAATTAAATTAAATGGAGTGAAAAAGCAATGAGTGAAAATATAGAACATCCAGTTGTATTCTTGTCATATGCAAGAACAAGTCCAGAACATGTAGAAAAAATAACTAATTTTGCATCAATGTTGCGAAAAGATGGAATTGATACCAAAATTGATGAATGGGATTTGAAAGTTGGGCATGACCTTTATTTTTTCATGGAAAAACACATTAAACAAGAATCCGATAAAGTATTGCTCATATTAACTAAAGAATTTGTTGAAAAAGCAAATGAAAGAAAATCAGGTGTGGGAACTGAAACACAACTCATAAGTAAAGAAGTATATGATGATGTGAAACAAGAACGAATCATACCTATTGTCTGGGAATGTGATGAAAAAGGAGAACCTTATATACCCACCTTTTTAGAAACAAGATTGTACATTGATTTATCATCAAATGAGAAATTTGGTGAAAACTATGAAACATTACTAAGGACATTATATAACAAACCAAAAAATCCAAAAGAAGAATTAGGCGAAATGCCGAAATGGCTTGATGACAGAAATAAATATTATCCTAAAACAAATGAAGTTGTCAAAAGATTTAGTTATATAATAGACCATCGTCCAGACAATATAAATCCTACAATGGAAGAATTTTATGAAGCATATTATGAATATCTAAAAACATTTCTTTTAGAGTTAAGTTCAAATGATACAAAAACTGTTGTCAAAGAAATGTATGAAAATTTAGAAGACTATCAGCAGTTAAAAAATGATTTTGAAGAGTTCACTGACATACTAACTAAAAAAGGTAAATATTGTGACGTGGAGTATAGTATAATTGTGGAATTTTTAACACAGGTTCACTCACTTACTTTTAACTCAGGAAATGGAGAAAGTATGAGCGCCTATGACATTTGCAAATTTGCTTTCATATTAAGAGAATTATTTTTATATCTAATAGCTTATGGATTAAAAAATAAGAACTATAAATTAATCGCAGATTTGTTACACTCACCATACTATTTAACTGATGCATATAATCAGCAAAAAGGCACTCAGCACTTTGTTGAACTGGATATAAGAGGACCAAGGGATATGAATGATTATGCAGACTATTATTATAAACAATTTGAAAACAAACAATATCCCTCACCATTAGGCGAATTATTAATCCAAAGATTACCTCCCATCATTAATGCTGAATATTTAATTGATGCGGACTTATTGTGCTGTTATGTGTCATTTTTAAATAAAGAGGAATATGAAAATAAGTTTTGGTTCCCATATACCCATGTCTACAAAGGAAGACACACAAGTTTTGAAATGTTTAGAAAATTGACATCAAAAAAATATTTTGAAGAAGTTAAAGGAATATTTGATGTTGAAACAATTGAAGAATTTAAAACTAAAGTCATATCAACCAATGATTCACATCTAGGAAGAGGACAAATAAAATTCAGCAATTCATTTGAATGCGTGAACCCTATTGAAGATTATATAGATTTAAATGAAATTGGTTGTGAAAGATAAAAAGAATGGAGTGATAAAAATGAAATTAAAAGAAGTATTAGATGCAGAATTAAAAAAAGAAAATACAAGTGAAATAACATTTATTTCCGTGCATGGAATTGAAACAACTGTAAGTAAACATGATAGATTAAAAGAAGAAAATGATTTTTTATACATAATACGTGCAAATGGAGAAATAGAAATAATCCTATTCACTGATGACATCTTCAAAATAAAAATTAAGAAAATACACACTATTTCAGCAGAAGACATATATGCGGGATAAATAAGTAAATTATGGAGTTAGATAAATGGTTAATAAATCTTTTTATTTAGAAATAATGAACTTGATAGCTAGTAAAACTGAAGGTCAATATTGGGATTTTAAAAGAGAACCCCATAAAAACAATGAATCATTAGTACATGATATTCTATGCCTAGCTAATACAAAACACGATGGAGACAGATTTTTAATTATTGGTGTGGCCGATCCCAGTAAAAATTGTGAAATTATCGGTTTAGATGAAAATACTCCTAAAAGAAAAAAAGAAGCCGAATTGAATGATTGTTTAAACAGTAAAGAATTTGGAGGGGGGAATGTCCCAATTGTTAATGTTCGTACATTAAATATTGATAATAAAGAAATTGATATTATCATAATAAAAAATGATACGCAAAAACCTTATTATTTAGAGAAAAATTATGGTGATGTAAAAGCTTATCACATTTATACAAGAACCAGTGATAGAAATACTCCTAAAGACAAGAATGCGAATTTTGCAGATATTGAATATATGTGGAAAGAACGTTTTGGTCTTAATTTAGATGTTGAAGAAAGATTCGAATTCTACCTAGATGATATTGATAATTGGATGGATGAATTTGAAACAAAAGAAACTGCATTGTATAAACCAGTGCCGGAATTTTCAATTGAGTTAACAGAATTTAATGAAAGTGATTATGTAGAACCATTCAACACATTTTATTTAGATAATTCCCTTTTGTACGGCAATATATTATTTAAATATAATTCCAATGTCATTTTTCAATGTGAGTATGCTTATTGTGATGGAGGCAGACTTTTAATTCCAGTACCTAAATTACATAGCTACACTGACAAAAATGGTGAAAAAATCTATTTTTATTATTACAATTTAGATGCTATTGAAGGCAAATTCGCAAAATTAATTAGTAAAGACAGTTTTGAATTTAGATGTAGAATTCGTAGCTTCCCATTTATTGTAGTGAAAAATGAAACCATTTTAAATAAATTTGTTGAATATTTAAAAGAAAATATAACTAAATCAGATATTCCTTCAAATATTATGTTCAATACAGGAGATCCTAATAAATATACTTCATCAGTGAATTTAGATAGCTTAGTTTATATTGAATCAATATTTGACGAATGGAAATCAGATTATGAAAAGGTTTAAGTGGAGATTAATTTAATTACCTCCGCCAATATTATCAAAAATTTTTCCAGCAATTAAATAACAACTTCAGATAAAATTTTATAAAAAAATTGATTGAAAAGTACTAAGTGATACTACTTATATCGAGTTTCAATATGATTAAGAACATTGATAAATTTTTAATTTCGATTTTATTTTCACCACATTATTTTGCATTTTATGGAAATCATAATTTCGATATACCCTAAGCAACTGATTATGGAAATGTTATAACCAACTAATAATTGGGACTTCATCCACAAGTTTAATTAAGCATCCTAGCTAAAGAATATTATATAACTATTGAAAGAGAAGCAGTATAAGTAACTGATATTTAAAGTGATAACAATGATGATACCTACAATACCTACTCCTGATGAATTACTTGACAAAGGATTTAGCAGAGGGAAAAAACAGGCAGATTTAATGAGAACACAGAAAATACCTAAACATCTGAAAGGAAAAAGAATTGAAGAAAGAAGAGTTATAACTTCTTGTCAGGTAATCAAAGACAAATTAAAATCCATTTTAGATAGTGTTCCAGATATAGAAGACCTTCCCCCATTCTATCAGGATTACATTGACATTACTGTTGGTGTAGATGATATGAAACAGGCTCTTGGAGGGCTTAACTGGGCTTATGGTATTTTAACACAACTTGAAAAAGAATATGGGAGCAAAATCAGAAAAAATCCATCAGAAAAAGCAACTACCCTTCAAAAACAAGCATATGGTAGAATTGCATCTGTTGTAAACAAAATCAAAAAGGATTTGGATTTCCTTGATTTTGCAAAAGCTAACTTAAGAAACATGCCTACAATTGACTTTGATGCAACAACAATTGTAATAGCAGGATTTCCAAATGTAGGAAAATCCACACTTCTTAATCAGATTTCTGGAGCAGATCCCCAAATAGCCAATTATCCTTTTACAACTAAAGGTATTCAAATAGGACATGTGGAAAGACATTGGAAAAGTATTCAAATTATTGACACCCCAGGACTTTTAGACAGACCTGTTTTAGAAATGAATGATATTGAATTAAATGCAATAGTAGCTTTGGAACATTTGGCGGATGCTATTTTATTTATTTTTGATGCATCTGAAACCTGCGGATTTGGTCTGGAAAGTCAGTACAATTTATTAAAACAGATTGAAAAAATATTTGACAACATTCCTGTAATCTACCTATTTAATAAAATGGATCTTATTGAAGACACCAGCTATGTGGAACAGTATGTTGATGAATTAGATAACTCCATTTTCATATCAGCTATTGAAGGAGAAGGTATTGATAAAATAAATAAAGTTTTAGACTCTGTTAAAAAAATAGAAAGAAATGAAGAAGAGGAATATTAAAGATACCTTTATATATTAAAAGTCCATAATAACAATTAAATTTAATTAAACATAATGGAGTCACAAATATGGTAGAGAAAGATATAATCGAAACCAAAATTAGCGAAGGCAAAGAAAAAGCTGAAGAAAAAATTGACGAACACAAAGAAAAGGCTGAAGAAAAAATCAATTACCGCAAGGAAAAATTAAACGAAAAAAGGGAACAGACAAAAAATATGGCTGGAAAAATGACAGAAGATTTATCCAGAGGCTTTGATGATCTTCAAGAAGGTATTAAATCAATTCAAAAAATAATTGATCAGAAAATTGATGATTATAAAAAAGCAACCATCCACAGCTTAGATGTTGATTTAATAGAAACTGAAGAAAAATATTACTTAAAAGTAGATGTTCCAGGTATTGAAAAAGAAGAAATTGATATTGAAGCTGGAGACAAAGACATTTCAATTGTAGCTACTTTCAAACCATATATTGAAGAAATTGAAGAAGAAGATAAAACTGTTTTAATTTCAGATATAAAACAAGGAAGATGCAGCAAAAGCATCAGATTCAGCAACAATATTGAAATTGATAAAATCAGTGCAAAATTCAACAACGGAACAGTTTTAATAACTATTCCTAAATTAAAAACACCAAAAAATAAAATTAATGTAGAATAAATTTTCTACAACTTTCTTTTTTTAAATTAAAAAAATTAATATCTGACTTTTCCTATGTGTCTTGTAGCACCAGGGTCTTCACCATTAAAATGTGCCAAATAATAAACAAACCATTCCAAAGGAACTACAAATATTAATGGAGATAATAACGGATTGATGTCTGCATAATCTTCCAAATTATAAACAATAGATTTTAATTCTAAATTTTTAGAAAATTCAATAGCTTTGTCAGTTATTTCATCTGATTCAAAACCTGAATGCAGGAAAATAATCGGAACATCTTTTTCTGCACGTTCTATTAAACCATGTCTAAATTCCGCAGAATAAAGGGGACATGCATGTTTAATTGCTCCTTCCATAAGCATAGTCATAGCTAATTTAAAAGAAAGACCAAAGTTAGGTCCGCTACCTAAACAGTAGAATATATCTTCATCTTTAAACTCTTCAGCTAATTTTTTATTATCTTCTTCAGTAGTCTTTAACAATTCCCCAATAATATCTGGAATGCGTTTCAAATCACCTAACAGTTCATCTGCCTTATCATAATCAGACCCTTTAAATAAAATCTGATAAAGACAAGCCAATTGAGTTACATATGTTTTAGTTCCAAGAATTGCTGTTTCCCTTTCACATTGTGTTATAATTGGAGTTTTAGCTTCTTTTATCATTGAACTATCAGGTTCATTAGAAATTGAAACAGTCTGAATTCCATATTCATTAGCTCTTTTAAGAGATGCCAAAGTATCTGCAGTTTCACCGGATTGTGATGTGAAAATAGCTACTGAATTTTCCCCGTTGATTAATTTTTTATTGTAATAAAACTCATAGCCGGTAAATACTTCTACACTCATGTCACAGGACATTCTTAATGCATCCCTAACACTGTAACATGTAGAAATAGAACTACCACAACCAATTAAATAAATTTTATCTGCTTTTGATACAGCTTCTGAAACACTGTCCATTTTAGACATTTCACTTGCAAATGTCTTTCTAAGTGAATCAGGTTGCTCCATCATTTCATCATACATTTTATAGTTCATTGCTTAAACTCCTTAAAATTAATATATAATACTTATAATATTGTTTATTAACATATAAAAATGTTTTTTAAAAATCGATACTTTAATTAAGTAAATATTATTAAACTTATAAATATGGAAATAAATTTATCTTCAGTTGGAATGGAAAAAGGAAGACAATACGAAACAATAATAACTACAATAAGCCCTGAGGGCAAAAGAAATGCTGCTCCAATTGGAGTTATCTGTACCGGCAAAGATAGTGTAATCTGTCGCATATTCAAAGGAAGCACTACTTTAGAAAACATTATTTCTCAAAAGGAATTTACTGTAAATATTACTGAAAATCCACAACTTTTCACTCTTTCAACAATTGATAACCTTCCAGAAAATTATTTTGATGAAAACAATTCCATTAAAAATATTGAAAGCTATTTTAAATGTGAAGTTACTGACTTAATAGAAGCTGTTAAAAGAAGCGATCCGATTAAAAGTGACTCTGAAGCTATTGTTATAAAAGCCAAAGTTACATCACTTGTAATTAATAAAAATATAAAAGCTATCAACCGTGCCATGGGGCTGCTTATAGAAACTTTAGTTAATTTTACAAGAATAGACATGGTTGATGATGAACAAAAAGAATATTATCTTGGAAGATTTAGGGAAGCAAAAAGAGTAATCAATAAAGTCGGATCAAAAGAAGAACAAAAAGCAATCCATGAAATAAAAAAAGAATTAATAAAAAAAGGGTATTCCCCCTAATTTTTAATTACATCAATAAATTCAAAGTTTATACAGTCAAATAAACCTTTATCAGATATTTTGATAGCGGGAATTACTAAAAGAGCCATAAATGACATGGTCATAAACGGAGAATCCAGTTTGCACCCGAAATCAGCAGCTGTTTTTTGCAAATTCTCTAATTTTTCAGCTACTTCATAGCTGTCTTCATTAGTCATTAAACCTGCAATAGGCAATGCCAAAGAATCTTCAAAATCACCGTCAACAATAGCAAAACCTCCTTCATTATCTATCAAACAGTTAACTGCTTTTGCCATGTCCTTAGTATTTGTTCCCACCACTACAATATTATGAGAATCATGAGCTACAGAAGAAGCAATTGCACCTTTTTTAAGATTAAATCCAGTTATAAATCCGTTGGCTATTGAATTTCCGCCATAACGCTCAACAACAGCTATTTTTAAAATATCTTCATCCAAATTAGGCTGTACAAATCCGTTTTTAGTTTTTAATGTTGCACTTTCAGCTTCAGTTATTAATTCCCCGTTGAAACATCTGATTACATTAACATCAACTGATGACTTATCACAGGAAATTTCAAAATCCTCAGACTCTTTTTTGGAAACATCAAAAGTATTTTTGAACTCTGTTTCAGCTACATCAAATAAAACATCTTTACCGTCAAAAACACATTTGCCTGCAACATATGTCTTTAAAATATTTAAATCATTCAGATTGTCTACAACAACATAATCTGCCTGCATTCCTTTTACAATAGCACCAGTATTTAAATTATAATGTGTTGACGGATTAACTGTAACCATTTCAATTGCACTTATAGGGCTGACTTCCAAATCAATGGCTTTTTTAATGGATTCATTTAAATGACCTTTAATTAAGTCAGTGGTGTGCTTATCATCACTTACGATAAAATCAAAAATAGGCAGATGTATTCTTTTTTCCAGAACTTCATTGGGCATTTTTCCAAAACTTTCGTGATTTTTCCAGTATTCTAATCTGCCGCTAAAATCAAAAAGAGCTTCCATATTTTTAGCAGAAGACCCTTCACGAACCATTATTTTCATACCTTTTTCTTTTTTCTCAATAGCTTCTGCAAAATTGCTGCATTCATGGTCAGTAGAGATATGTTCGCCAATATATTTATCCAAATCTTTTCCAGAAAGCAGAGGCCCATGACCATCTATAGGTTTTCCAAGTTCTTTTGCCTTTTCCAGTTTGGCCAAAACTTCTTCATCCCCATTTATCACACCTGGAAAATTCATCATTTCACCAAGTGCAACAGCTTCATCTTTTTTAAGAAGTTCTCCTATAGTTTCGCTGTCTAAAATAGCTCCTGATGTTTCAAAACAGGTTGCAGGAACACAGGAAGGAATTGAAAAATAAAAATTAAAAGGAACAGATTTTGAATTTTCAATCATGAAATCTATCCCGTCAGTACCTGCAACATTAGCTATTTCATGAGGATCACAAACAACTGAAGTAGTACCGAACCTTACAGCCAGTTTTGCAAACTGTGCGGGAGTAAGCATTGTACTTTCAATATGGATATGGGAATCAATAAATCCCGGAAGAATAATCCCCTGAATATCCAATTCACTGTCATCATTAATGACAATAGGAAGTATTTCTTTAAAAAATCCGTCTTCAACTGAAATACGTGCTGGATAAATTGAATCAGTTATAACATCTAACATATATGCACTGAATTGCATCTAATCACTTTCATGTAGGGATTCATATAAAAGAGGTAAAAATGTACCTATATCTGTTACAATACTAACTACCTGAGCACTTCCCCTGTCAGATAATTTGGTAACAGTAGCCGGATTAATATCTACACAGATACTTTTAACTTTTGAAGGAAGTAAATTACCCATAGCTATTGAATGCAACATGGTAGCTATCATAATTACCATATCCACTTCCTGAGCCTGTTTACGCATTAATTTTTGTGACTCTGCAGTGTCAGTTATTACATCAGGCAGAGGACCGTCATCACGAATAGAACCTGCCAAAACATACGGAATATCCTTTTTAATACATTCATACATGATTCCGCCAGTTAATGTGCCGTCTTCAACAGCCTGTTTAATTGATCCTGAACGGTTAATTTTATTAATGGCCCTCATATGATGAGTATGCCCATGAGCTATAATTTCTCCTGTTTCCACTTCAATACCCAGGGAAGTTCCAAAAATATTGCTTTCAATATCGTGAGTAGCCAGTGCATTACCTGCAAGAAGAGAATCAATATATCCTTCCCTAATTAAAGCCGCCAGATATTTGCCTGATCCTGTATGTACAATAGCCGGACCCCCAACAATAGCTATTTTACCGCCTTTACTTTTGATTTCTTTAATTTCCTTTGCAATTCCCCTGATTAAATTCATCAATGGTTTTTCAGAAGAAACATCACTGTTCATAAATTCAAAAGTTCCGCTTTTTTCTCTGGACCTTTGAGGTGGTGTAACTTTTATTCCGTCACGACCAACAACAATCATGTCTCCTGCCTTAATCTCTGCTATCGGTTTAACTGATGCACGAGAATTCTTTTCATCAACACAGATTAAACAATCCATCTCAATGTTTTCAACAACTATCCAATTACCTTTATAGAGAATATGAGTTGTATGATTTGAAGTAGAATAAAAACCTTCCGGAGCAACTTTATCTTTTGAAGATGCAACTAATTCAACCTCTTTTAATTCAGATATTGATGCACCTAATACTGACAATTCATCTAAAATAGAATTTAAAAGGTCGATAGACTCTGCATAAACAGCCATCTTAACCTTACTAGTATCAGTTTTTCTTTTACCTACATCAAATTCTAAGAAATCAAAATCTCCACCTTTATCCATGATAATATCCAGAGCTTTTGGTAAAGTTAATGAATCAATAACATGACCAGAAAGTTCAATTGTTCTACTATTCATAATTTTTGCTCCTAATTAATTAATTATTAATATTTTAATTTTACTTTAAGCTAATATTTAAATAATTCCATATTAATTTTTTATAAAAAAAGCAGATAATCAACTAAAAATTCTAAAAAAGGATGATGAATAAAATAATAAAAGTCAAATCAGATTAAAAATAAAAACAAGTTATCACAATAATGATAAAAAATCATAAATTATTTTTGAAGCCAGAACTGCAGTAATATCCCCTAATCTGTCACCAGCTGTTTCAACAACATCCATACCAACAACATTTTTTAAAGATAAAGTTTTGAGTATTGCTTCTATATGATCATATAATATTCCGTCGGGAGTTGGATTGCCAACAGTTGGAGCAACAGACGGGTCAAAAACATCCATATCGATAGAGAGATAAATTGGAGTGTCCACAGCACTTAAATAATATTCTATATTATCAAGATGACTGAATACTTCATTACTTTTAAATGTCATAATGTTAGAGTGATTTTCAACAAAATCCTCCTCTTCCTTTGAAGCTGACCTGATACCTATCTGAATCAATTCCTTAATGCCCATTTCATGAACCCTTTTCATAACACTGGCATGAGAATATTTCTCTCCAATAAAAGTATCTGCCAGATCCCTATGAGCATCTAAATGGACAACAGTCAAATCATCATATTTTTCAGTTAATGAATTAAGAACACCAATAGTTAAACTATGTTCTCCCCCAATAGTCAATGGTTTGATTTTTAAATCAGACAGTTCGTTAACAGTATCTTCAATTATGTCACATGTTTTTTTACAGTTTCCAAAAACAACATTTACGTCTCCGAAATCGTAAAAAATATTGTCCAATTGTGTATTAAAAATAGTATTATATTTTTCAAACCCATAGGAAGCTTCTCTAACTACTATAGGTCCAAAACGTGAACCAGGATGATAAGATGTTGTACTGTCAAACGGAACACCAATTATTCCCCAAGCACCCTCTTTAAGGTTGTTAAAATCAATTTCTTCCTGGGAAAAAGCAAATTTCCATGGTTCATATGTGTTTAAAAGCATAATAAATCAAAAAAGAACTAAATAAAATTATTTAGTTCTCATAATTTTCATATTTCCTAAAGCTACGATGTAATCTACTTCAATACCTTCAGTGATTTGGTCTTTTAATTCTTCAGGCATAGGTAAATCTAAAGTGTCGTAATTTTCCATATCCATTAATTGAACATTGTTACCTTGGATAGATAATACCTGACCAACCCTTTTATCGATAATTGGAATATCTACTTTAGTATCTACAGGTTTTACAATACTTCTTTTTTGGTTATCGAAAATACCTACAGCTTCTAATCTAGCTTTAGCAGCACCATGTTTACCAGGGGATGAAGTAGTTAAACTTGTGATTTTAGATGCTTCCCCACCTAATACGATATATTTACCAACTTTTAATGTTTTAATCTCTACAACTTTTGTTGACATTAATTTTCCTCCATAAATTAAAAAATAGATTTAAATAAGTAATCTATAATAAGAATTATTTTAGATTAATAATAATTCTATCCAACATTTTATATAAATTATTCGTTTTAACAACCGGGACTTCAATAATAAATATTAAATAGAAATTACAAATTTAAAACAAAGTGATGAAAATGAAAATAGCTATTGTATCAGGAAAAGATGAGGGTCCGACAAGGTTAAATGCATTTGACAATGCATTAACTGATGCCGGAATAGGAGATGTCAATTTAATTAAAGTATCAAGTATGCTTGGAAAAAACACACAAGTTAAAAACTTGCCAAAACTCAAACCGGGAGCTATGGTTAATTGTGTGCTTTCTTCAGTTACCTCAAGTAAACCTGGAGATACAATAACTGCAGTTGTTGCAGTAGCTATTGGGGAAAAATTAGGCTGTGTAGTTGAAACAACTGGAACAAACAAAGACAAACAGGATTTAATCGAAGAAGCTAATTTCATGGTAAACTACATGATGGAAAAACGTGGAGTGGAAATTAAAGAGATTATAATTGAGTCAGCCAGCACAACTGTTGAAAATGTAGCTTCAGTTGTAGCTTCAGTTGTTTATTTAAACGATGAAATAATTGAGGGATAAAATATGGATGCAAAAGATAAAAAAATAGCTACAGATCTTTGTTACGAAATTATAAAAGAGGTAGGCAGAGCTATTAGACCATATGTTGGAAAACCTGAATCTGGAGAAAAAGTTAAAATGGGGGCTGACGGCACCCCAACATCATATATTGATGTTATAGCTGAAGATCAGGTAATTAACATTTTAAAAAACGCTCCCATAAACTCCTATATCATCAGTGAAGAAATTGGAGAGCTGAAAGTTGGACATGGAAAAAAAGAAAGTGTTGTTATAACTCAGGAACTTAGAAGAACTGATTTAACTCCGGAGCAAAAACCTAAATTCATCTTCTTAATAGATCCGATTGACGGTACAAGCAATGCAATTAAAGAAATACCTGCTTATGGAATTTCAATAGCAGTTGCAAATGTTCCTGATGGCAGATTAGCTACATTAAATGATGTTGAACTAGGTTTTATCAGCAACTTTGGAAACGGTAATTTCTTTGAAGCTGAAAAAGGAAAAGGATGCTGGTTAAATAATGAAGAAGTACACCCTTCCAAAATTGTAAACATCAGTGACATGTCCCTCGGAGGTTTTACTAAAAGTGGAACCAAAGCCGCTTCCAAATTAGTTGATAATGCAAGACGTATGCGTGTTTTAGGTTCTGTTGTTTTAGAACTTTCATATGTGGCCAGTGGAAGATATGATGCATTTCTTGATTTGAGAGGCAGCAGAATAATAGACATTGCAGCATCTAAATTGATTGTTGAAGAAGCCGGGGGAATTATTACCGACAAATACGGTGAAAAGCTGGACAATAAATTAAGTATCTATGAAAGAACCATTGTTGTTGCAGCTAATAACAATATACTCCACAAACAGATAATTGACATATTAAATGATAATGAAAGTGATGTTATCGGAGAAGTTGGAGTAGTAAGCCGTGTAGATGAATATCATGCAATATTATTCTCTGTAAAAATTATAGATTATCTTTTAAATAACGGTATTGATGTAGTTATTGAAAGATCATTGGCCAGAAAGCTTGAAAAGCTTAAAAAAGACCCTAATTTGAAAAATATAATCAACACGACCATAAAAGAACATCCTGAATTAAAGGACCAGTTAAAAAATTTAAACTTTAATATTGAATTTAAATTGCTCTCACGAACCATACAAGACTTTAAAAGTGATATGGCAATTATTCTCGGTGGAGACGGAACACTTTTAAGAACACAAACTAAAATGACTGAAGAAATACCAATATTCGGAATCAATATGGGTACTGTTGGATTTTTAACTGAAATTGAAGTTAATGAAACATTTGATTCACTTAAAAAAATCTTAAAAGGAGAATATTACCTGGAAAAAAGAACAAAATTAGTTGTTTCACATGAAAACCATCATTATTCTGCACTGAATGAAGTTGTTGTAATGACTGACGAACCTTCAAAAATGCTTCACTTCCAGGTACAGGTAGATGGAGAAATTATTGAAGAATTCAGAGCTGACGGTCTCATCATATCAACTCCAAGCGGATCTACAGCATATTCCATGTCTGCAGGAGGTCCAATTGTTGATCCGAATGTTGGGGGATTTATCATTATCCCAATTTGCCCATATAAACTAGGAGTAAGGCCATTTATTGTATCTGATGAAAGTGAAATTATTGTCAAATTACTTAAAAAAGGTAAAACTGCAGTATTTGTAATGGACGGTCAAATAAATGAAGAAGCAGAATACCAGGAAGAAATCAGATTTAAAAAATCAGACAAACACGTTTACTTCATAAGAAACTCAAATAAATGCTTCTATAAAAAAGTTAAAGACAAGTTAAATGAAGGAGGCATCAACAACTAATGAACAGCCTCGTAATTGACATGACACATGGCGGAGTAAAAATAGCCGTCAGCCTTGCAAAAAAAGACGAAACAGTCTATGCCTACGACATTTACAACACTTTGAAAAGTGTTGATAAAAAAATGTTAGATGTTTATAATGTTAAAGTCATAGATTTGGACTATTTAAATAACCTAAATGGAAATTTAAGAGTAATCTATCCTGTTCATTTGCCTTTAACTAAAAGAGATATTGAAAAGTATAATCCTTCCCTAAATTATACTTTTTTAACCCATCACGAAATAATTAAAGAACTTCTGAAAAACTGGGGCAATGATATTCCCAAAATTGAAGTTACAGGAGTTAAAGGAAAAACCAGCTGTGTTTTTATGCTTAAAGAAATTTTAATTGATAAAAACCCTCTAATTTTATCCAGCTTAGGTGCATTATTATATGAAAACGGAGTGAAAAAAACATTAAAACAAAATATATCAATTACTCCTGCAAATATTAAAGAAACAATTGACCTTGCATATAAAATAGCCAACCCAATATGTGAAATAGCTGCAGGTAAATGTGATAGCCAAAATCTTAAAAAATATGGCTGTGCTATTTTTGAAAGTTCTCTCGGAGTCAGCGGAATTGGAGATGTAGGTCTTTTAACAAATATCGTTGAAAATTATCCAATAGCTAAAAATAAAAGAACTGCCAGTGCAGCTAAAAGTCAAATATTTAATTGCAGCATCGTAGCTATCCAAAAAGAAACATTAGATAAATTTTACAAAAACATCAACCATAAAAAGATAAATACATTTTCCCTAAAAAACTATGCCGATGTAACGATTAAAGACATAGAATATGATTTAGATAAAACAAAGATTAATGTAAGTTATAACAATATAATAACCACCAATAATGAAGTAATCTCTGGAGAATTTCAGATTGAAACATTTGCTCCTGGAAAACACCATGTGCAAAATGTTTTAGGAGTTATTACAACTTGTTTATCTTTAAATATTCCAAAAGAAAAAATTATTAAAGGATTAGCTAATTATAAAGGAATTAAAGGAAGAACCAATAAAAAAATCATTGAAAATTCAACAATCATAGAAGAAATAAATCCAGGAATCAATACAAAAGCTATTGAAGAGTCTATAAACATGATAAATAATTTAGATGACTATTACATTGCCATTGGTGGAGATTACGGAATAACCTGTGAAGAAATTGATGAATCTAAAGTCAGCGCCTATTTAAACACCCTTGATTACAATATCATTTTAACCGGAGAAGTAGGTGAAGGAATTTTAAAAAAAATGAATAAAAAAGTAGAATATTCAAAAAACTTCCATGATGTTTATAAACAAGCTATACACAATAATAAAAACTTGCTTTTAATTTATCGCTCAGATTATAGAAAACTTAATAAAAGATAGTAAAAAATGTAACATTAGTTTTACATAAAATTGAAACATTTAATAAATATTAGCTAAATATTATAATTTGTAATTTAATGATAGTTATAAGTTAAAATTTATTATTAAATTAGAAATAATACTTTTAAATTGGAGATTATATTTTGAATGTTGGAACAAGAGGAAGTCAATTAGCACTTGCACAAACTAATCAAGTTTGTAAAGATTTAGCATCAATTACTCATGAAAACATTGATGTTAACATAATTAAAACAAAAGGCGACAAAATAACTAATTCTCAATTATACAACATGGATGCAAAAGGTCTTTTTACTAAAGAACTTGATAAAGCATTACTTGAAGAAGAAATAGATTTTGCTGTACATAGTTTTAAAGATTTACCAACTGAATTAGATGAAGAACTTGAAATAGTTGCAGTTCCAAAACGTGTAGCTCCAAATGAAGTATTAATCTCTAATAAAAACTGGAATGAACTAGGTCCCAAGTCCAAACTTGGAACTAGTAGCCTTAGAAGAGAAGCTTTTTGTAATTACCACAATAAAAACTTCGAACTTAAACCAATTAGAGGTAATATTGAAACCAGAATCAGTAAAGTTAATGATAGTGATTTAGATGCAACAATTATGGCTCAGGCAGGATTAATAAGATTAAATCTTACACAGCACATAAAAACAGTGTTTCCTCTAGATTATATCACTCCTGCTGCAGGTCAAGGAGCACTAGCTATTATAACTAGAAAAGATTCTGATAAAAAAGAAATTATTTCTAAATTAAATGACTATCAGTCCAGGCAAGAAGTGCTTGCTGAAAAACAAGTGCTTGAAGAACTAGGTGTAGGTTGTCAATGGCCAATTGGTGCTATAGCACAAATGAAAGACAAACAATTTTGTATATACTCAATCCTATTAACCAAAGAAGGAGAAGTTCTAAAAGAACATAGTGAAAAAGGATCAATAAGAGATGCCATCCAATTTGGTACAAAAATAGGAAAAATTTTTAAGGATTATGTTTAATTGGAGGAATAAAATTGAGAACAGTTAATGTAGGAGTTATTGGAGTAGGTGCAATGGGATACAACCATGCACGTGTATATTATAAATTAGAAGAAGCTAATTTAGTTGCTGTTAGTGATGTAAGTGAAAGAACATTAAATAAAGTAGCTAAAAAATATGATGCAAAAGGTTTCACTGATTATGAAGACTTACTCAAAGATCCTGAAATAGAAGTAGTTAGTGTATGTGTTCCAACTACCTTCCACCATGATGTTGTAATGGAAGCTATTAAATATGGAAAACATGTATTAGTTGAAAAACCAATAGCTTTTACCCTAAAAGAAGCAGAAGACATGATTTCTGCTGCAAAAGAAGCTGGAGTTATTTTAGCAACTGGACATGTGGAAAGATTCAATCCAGCTGTTCAAAAAGCTAAAGAACTCATTGACAATGATGTTATTGGAGATATTGTATCTGCATCTGCAAAAAGAGTAGGCCCATTCCCTCCAAGAATAAAAGATGTTGGAGTAACTATCGATTTAGCTATTCATGATTTAGATGTAATGAATTATTTATTTGATGAAGAGGTCATTCAAGTTTACGGTACTATGAATAGTATCTTAGAAAAATGTGAATTTGAAGACCATGCAGAAATCATGATTAACTTTAAAAATGAATCTACAGGAATTCTCGAAGTAAACTGGTTAACTCCATACAAAAGGAGACAAATTGAAATTACTGGAACTGACGGAATCATTTCAGTAGACTATATCGAACAAAGTATTGATGTATATGGTAAATTTGCTCAAGATATTGATATTAAACATGAAGAACCATTGAAAGAAGAATTAAGATCATTTTTAACTTCAGTTGTTAATGAAACTGAACCGGAAATTACTGGTGAAGATGGTCTTAAAGCACTTAAAATGGTAATAGCTGCTACTAAATCCTCAAAAGAACATAGGCCTATTAGCTTTAATGAACTTGAATAGGTGGTTTTGATGAAAGAAAAATTAATTAAAAAAGCTCAAGAGCTTAGGCAACATGGTTTTACAACTGGAGAGATAGCTGACGAACTTAATGTGAGTATGGATACAGCCAGATGGTTAACTCTTCAAAAACCTGCTGAAGAAAAACCAGAAGCTCCTGTTGACTTTTTTATAAATTGGAAAAGCTTAGGTGGAAATTCAACTCGTTTAAGATATGTTTCAGGAGCTTTAAGTGACATGGCATTATCACATGGAGAAGCTGAAGTAATACTTGGAATAGCTGTTAGCGGAGTGCCATTTGCAACTATGATGGCTGACTTTTTAGAAGATATGAGTGAAGTTGAAACCTCACTTGCAGTATACCACCCACACAAACACAGAAAAGAAAAAGATGACGGTGAAGGAGCTATAAGTACAAACTTCGGATCTGTTGAAGGTAAAAAAGTTGTAATTGTCGATGATGTTATAACTAGTGGTAAAACTGTAAAAGAAGTTATTCATGCAGTAAAAGATCATGGTGGAGAACCAATAGCTGTTACTGTACTAATTGATAAATCAGGACTTTCTGAAATTGAAGAAGTTCCTATTGAATCTTTAATTAAAGTAGGTAGATTATAAACCTACATTTTTACTATTTTTTATAAAAAAAGAAAAAGAATAGTCAAAAAGACTATTTAAATTTTAAATTATTCTTCGTTTAATTTTCTGCGTTTATATCCAACAAATATTAAGAATGCAACGATTATAATCAATATAATAGAAGCGACAATAGTATTTGAATTATCCTTCATTATATTCTTATCAATCTCATATGCTTTTTTGTTTGAAGATTGTCCATTGTCTTCACCTACAGAACTTCCAGTACTTTTTGCATTTGATCCAGAAGAAGATTTAGTACTACTTGCTGGAGATGGATTTCCTTCAAGACTTGGACTATCACTAGATGAAGTACTTGTATTTGTACGTACAGTACCACTATATGAGTTAGATCTTGAATCTCCACTATCTGTATTTGAAGTCAGGAAATTAATCAAAGCATTAAGCAAGCTTAAACCTAATTTGTTAGAATCTTTATCTGTACTACTAGTACCATTAGAAGGATTTTTTGAATTGCCATCATCACCGGACAAATCAGGAACATCTGTATAACCAGAATCACCATCAGGTCTGTCCGGAATATTTGAAGTTTCTTTATCAGTATCCTCATCAGGGGTTACAATAACACTACTTCCATCACCAGGTTTAGGAAGTAAAGGATTCCTATTAGGGAAACTAGGGAACCATGGTTTTATTTTTGAACCATCAATTTTATTTGTCAAATTGTTCACATTAGTAGGGCTCGTATAATTAAATTCAAAACCACCATCAACATGATTGTAAATTTCCGCATAATAATCAAATGCATTAACTACACGATTATTATAATAGGAGGTATTATAAAATTCACCTTTCGTATTGAATGCATCATAACTAGCTTTCGCATCTTTTCTAGTAGATATTAATAAATTATCAACAATAACCGAATTTACAGCACTTATTAGCGAAATTGCATATTTTGCTTCACTAGTAACTGTATTATTTTTAATTATAAAAGTATGGTTACCTTTAGTTGATTGAGAATAACTGATACCATAAATATTATCATTATCCTTAACTTCTGCAACACTATGAACTTCAATTGTATTATTAACAATAGTATCATTAGAATCTTGAGCTTCTATACCTGCAACAAGTGCCCAACTATGATTACCTGCCAATCCAGTAATATTAATCTTATTATTTGCAATATACAACTGAGTATCACCATAATAATTTTGTGAATAAATTCCTATATTTGGCCCATTAGATACTGAATATAAATCATTATTAGTTATATTAATTCTCTTAGAAGGTCCAGTAATTTGTATAGGGTATGCAGTACCAGCAGCTAACATCCCACCAGTTGTTAAAATAGCTATATTATTAGAATCTAATGTCAAACTATTTACACGCCATACATCAATACCATAAAGATAATTATTAAGACCTGGGAAAGTTACGAAATCTTCCATATACAAAGTGTTATTTTTAATAAGACAATTATTTGAATCAGCAATGATTATGCCATCTAATGTAGGAAAAGAACTTCCTGGTCTTTTATTAACAATACTTGCAACAATATTCCCAATAAATGTTAAATTATTACTATACTCAATACCTACACTTGCTACAAAATCAGAGTCTAAAGTAGCTCCAACTGCACCAAAATTAACATCCCTCAATGGAAGTTGAGTATAAATGCTATTATTTGCAATTAATGCATTAGGACAATTACTTAATTTTAAAGCATAACAATATGTATTTGTCTTATAATTATGACCTTCAAAATTAATTGTACAGTTAATAACTTGTAAACCACTAATTGGAGCGATTCTTCTTCCAACTGCAGAAATACCATAACCTTCAGTATCGCGAGGAACAGTATAATTTATAACACAATTACGTATACAGGTATTATCAGCCAATGTAAGAATTGAAGCACCGTCAGCATCTTTAAAATCAAATTCATTAATTAATGTGAAATTAGTTAATGTAACATCTTTACCATTAATCAAAAATGCAATATTTGTCAAGGTAAAATTATTACCTACAACAGTTACATTATTTGCTTTAATTTTTAAAAGACCTAAATTATCAAAGTTTTGAGTTAATACAAATTTAGTATTAGAATGCTCAACTCCTAAAGTACCATTAACAAAATACTCATCAATGTTAAATATAGTCAAATTAACCACATCTGAATTATTATCACCAGTTTCCGGATCATCAGGAGTAACAGGAATATCTGGAATATCCGGCACATCTGGAATATCCGGTGCATCACCAACAGTCATATTAGTTACAGTAGTATTTTCACTTAATGTTGATAAATCATTTGCAGAAACGCATCCCATAATCACGAAAAATAACATTAACAAAGACGTAATAATTATTTTTCGACTTAATTTAATCTTTTTCACCTCCTTTTAGTTTTAATAAAATCTTTTAAAACTAAAATAAGCCATCTCATAAGATTAAAAAAAACTTATTTAAAGTTCAAACTAAAAGACAATTAAGTATATGTAAAAAATAGTTTATATATTTATCTAAAAAAAATTCAAAAAGAGATTAATTAAATAACCTCTTTTTTTAAGATATTTTTATAGTATTCCCTGTTTGGAAATCATTCCAGTAGGAAGTTATAATGTATTCACCAGCCATCAGTCTGATTCCTAATTTGGCAATACCGTTATTGTCTGTGAGTTTGTGGT
>OIYO01000865.1_pt1 | contig 20734 bp, 29 predicted proteins | sample 1588191 | NCBI WGS metagenome assembly OIYO01 (sample SAMN03283275) | human gut metagenome | biome: human-associated habitat; material: feces | host: Homo sapiens | place: Peru | collected 2012 | reverse complement strand
CTGTCATTTTTAATTTTTTATCGTCTCCAATTTCAAGACCTACCGATGTTCTTTTCAGCCTTTCCGCAAACTCTTTTATTGCTTCGGATTTTATTATTTTTCTTGCCGTATTTATATCCTTACATTTCTTTTTAAGCAGTAAAGTGTTTGGGCTTTTCAACCTTTCAATCTCTGCCTTTTGGCGGTTAATGCGGTCAGATAAAGCCTTTATAATTTCATTATCTGTCATTTTATATCACTCCAATCTAATTTTTGCCCACAAACCTCACAATATAATTTGCCTTTATCTATTTCAATATCAGTTTGGCAATAAGGACATTCAAAGTATCCGTTCTCAATTTTAACCTTTTTCGGTATCTGCTTTTCAAGGGCCGTCATCGCAAGCCGCAATTCATCCTCTATATATCCACAATGACATTCCTCATCCACTTCATATTTAATCGTTTCTAATGCTTCTTGTGCATTCATTTTGTTATACCGCCTTTCGATGCTTCTAATGCTTCTTCTTGGGTTGTATACCACTCAATTCCAACCTCATTATCAGGGTCAAGCGTAATAGTTCCATAACCATAATACTGTTCGTTTCTTCCGAGAATATCCACCCCTCTATTACTATACTGTATTTTGTCAATGCTGATAGGTATAATAACACCCCTTGATATTCCATACACCGTATCACCAACCTTAACAGGCGGTACAATTACACCATTTTCAAGCAGTACATCGGAAACAGACTGTACAGCTTCGTCTGTCATATAATACGTGCTATCACCCTGATTATCTTTCAATATTTCAATCAATCTCTTATTCCCATTCATTGTCCACACCTCTTTCATAAATTGTTTGTTCTATTAAAAGAACACTGTTTATTTTATTCGCGCTGAAATGTTCATACATCTCCACATAATCATTTGATGACTGACAACCTTGTAATGCCTTTAAAAACAAATCTGTGACAACACCTGTGTAATCAGCAAATTGAATAATACAATCTTCTAAATTTTCAGCGTCTATCTCTATGTAGCAATCTTCATCATATAAAATTAAGTAGTTCATTCTCTTTTAGCTCCTTTTATATTTAATAACTTTTCCATCTTCAAATTCTATATTAATATCTATTGGATAGCCGCTTTTATCCGTGTTAAGTGCTTGATATCTTTTGTCTTTGATTTTTGGTTTCACTTTGTGATTGCTTTCGCATTCTGCACAAAGATGCTTTTCTTTATATTCTGTTCTGCAATATTCACATTGATATTTCCGTAGCTCATTCATTTCATTATACCTCACTTTCTAACCCCATTGTTCAGCCATTGCTTTGGCTATCCCGGGAAATGTTTTGCTTCTTATTTTTGACCTTACATCAGCCGGCAATTTAAAAGTCTCATAATGCAACTTACTGTCCGTCTTTCCCGATTTAAAGACAATTGGTTTGAATTCAACAATTTTTGTCGGCTGCAACTTGGGTAGATTTTTAAGCCACAGGCAGGTTGCTTTGCGTTCGTTGTGACCATATTCATATGGTTGTATTATTTGACTTGGTTTGCAATAACTTGTTGACATAACACCAATTGGATTTTCGATAGCAACCCTGTCACAGTCTGTGTTTGCAAAACACATAAAAAATTCTTTCGCTTGCTCTCTCTTTTGCTGCCTTAGTACAGCTTTTTCGCCATATTTAGCAGTATTATAATATTTGTTGGCCGCAACAGTCAGATATGTACACGGAGGATGTGCTATAATCAAATCCCATTTACCATCAATCTTATGCGTCCTCCCGTCCATTGTTTCAAAGCCGCAGTTTCCGTTTAACAGAGGTAACACATCTTGCATAATATGCCATTCGGGATGACCGCCCGAACATTCGATTATGTCACAGCTGTATGCTTCGTGCCCGCATTCTCTGAAAGCTATGCACACCCTTTGACTTTCCTCACAAGCTACTAATACCTTCATTATTCGTCCTCACTTTCTATGGTAATCGTATCGCACTCGTTGATTAATTCCTTTATTATCTCTAATTGTCGCACGCTGATTCTGCCGCGCAGTTTGTTATATAATTCGTTCGTGTCTATGTATTTTGCCATTTTTATCATCCTTTCTGTGATAGCATATCAAATATGCGGTGTGTAATGGTTCGTCCCTCTTTTGTTGAAAACAGCTGATTTAGTATATACGCACATTCTTTTGCATACGGGTTTTCGGATATACCGGGTGAAATTGCTTTGATACATTCCTCACTTAACCCCGTATAATCAACTATTGCTCTCAAATCCGTGTCTTTTGTGGTTTTTGCGTCAGTCAACCCGAGCAGATAATCGGCTGAAACATCAAAATATTGAGCCAGTATAACAATTTTGTCCACAGGCGGTAACGCTGTTCCGTTGCAATATTGACCTACTGCTTGCCTTGAAACATTTAAAACATCTTTATTCGCAAGGTCACCGTGTTTTATACCTTTGGTTTTTATTAATTCTCTTAACCGTTTCGCGAATATTCCGTCACGACCCTTGAAATTCGAGTTGGTTTTTTTATTCCAATCTGTATTGAGCAGGTAATCAGTTGACACGTTAAAGTATTTAGCTATTTTGATAAGATTATCCATACTTGGGAGCGCGTCACCATTGTAGTACTGACCGATAGCCACAGCTGACACGCCCAAATATTCAGCCAAATCGGCTCTTGTTACATTCGGGGTTGTATCCATTAATTTTCTGAATACGGGTATAGGTGGTGTGTTTATCTTGCTTGCTTTATTCATTTATCTTCCCTGCTTTCCTGTTTTGTAAGTTCTCGCTTTGCTATGCCGAGCAACATATCAAGTGCCGTTGCTCTGTCCGATTTTTCGCCGTCTGTTATGCCTATTAAAAGACGGTGCTTTCTCATTTTCTCTATTGCGTCAGATAATGTCACGGTGCCGTCACCTCTTTCGATTCCGTTATGTATATCTCTGTTCGGGGATTGTCTTTGTCATAGAGAACCCGACTCCCGTCCGTTGATACCACGATGCGGCAATTATCGTCCGTTATTACTCCGTGTTTAACCAGTACGTCCAACAATGCGGATTCAAGGTTCGTAATATCCACCTTTCGCCGTGTTGCCATATAATACAACGCCCGAATATTCACGGGGCTTGAAATCGCAAGCGGCTTTAAAAACCACCCCGAATCGCGTTCGTATTGCCGATACTGTTTTGACGGTACAAGCATTGGCTTTTGGGTTTTGCTGTTCCGTATCATCTGCATACTGTTCTTTTTGGTAACAGGCGGTAATTCTATCACCAGTTTAATCTCATTCATCCGTTTGCTCCTTTCATTCATAGTCACCCTCTAACATACTGTCCAATATATTCTCTTCCAGTTCGGCATAATCGGTTTTGCTTTCGGAAGTGTAATTATTGAATTTACTCTTTTTCTGCGGCGGCTTGTAATTTACACGCCTGTCGGCTTCCTTGCGATTGTAAGCGTCAAGCGTAAGTATTCCGTCATTGAGATTGTTCATTATCGCCTGTTGTATGTACTGACGGTTTCTCGCGTTTCTCTCGCACGCATATTCAATAATACGAATGATAAGTTCGGGTTCAACGCCCTTGCTTAAAAAATCATCAATATCCTCAGCGACAAGCGGCGTTACTATTCCGATATATTTTTCATATGCGTGTAACACGGCGGCGGAGGGCGGAGCTTCGTCGTCCGTCTTTACTTTACTTTCGTTTACTATACTTTTATTTACTTTAGTTTTCTTTTCTTTACTTTGTTCAAAATTGTATGCATTTTTTGTATTTCTGCTTACATTTTCGCTCGAAATGTTTACATTTTTTGAAAATTGTTCGACATTAATTAAGAGGTACTCGGATTTGACATTAATTTGCTTTCGCCGACTGACTGCGGAAAAATATCTTTTCTGAACCCCTTGCGAGGTCAGTATATTATATTTTTCGTACAAATCATTGTCAAAAATACCTCTTCTGATTGCGGCGCTCACTATTTCGGACACAGATGAGTAACCCTCGCCTACATCTTGCGAAAACAACAAACCCACGTCCTTTGTCCATTCACAGTAATAACCAAACCCACCGTATATCTTTTGGTAGAGCTTAACGATTACAGCAAACCCCTTCAGCCCAAATTCCGCCTCAATCAATCGAATTTTATCATCAACATAAACATCAAGAGGAAAATACGGAATACCTTCTGCCATATTCTCAACTCCTGTTTGTTTTTCTTACATTTTATCACACATAAAAGTGTCATTTAGTGCCTCGTCAACGCTCGCGGAACGGTTGCGAACCGTTTTTCCTACGATTCTCGCTTTTAACCTATAAATCTTATTGAGCGGCTTTAATACGTTGTTCGCCCGATTTATTATTTCTTTTCGGTATCGGTGTATTAATCTTCTGTCCTTTGTACGGAAGAAGCCCCGACCGTGCGATGAGCGTATCAATATATAATCGTCGCCCGTGTCAGCCGTACCCAAAAGTTCCAGTATCTTACGGACACCTCGATAGGTGCGATGCCATTTTGCGCTTAATTCTTCGTATGATACGGCGTTCTTTGCACTTATCGGAATATCATTCCAGTATTTTAATAATTCTCGGTCATTCATAATAAATTTTCCTTTCTGTTGCCTGACCCTGTTCCCCGCATAATTCACGTCATTCGTTCGTGTATTCGGGACGTCGGGGACGCCGTCCCCTACAACATACGGAATGTACGTCACCAAATTGTAGGGGCGGGCGTCCCCGACCGCCCACATTTTATAATTGGCTAAAACGGTAAATCGTCATCTTCTTCATCAAGCGGTGTAAAATCATCGTCATCGTCTTGCATAGACGGTTGTGTTGCTGTCTGTTGTGAAGATTTTGATTCGCCGAAATTCACTTCGTTTGCGACAACTTCGGTCGCATAGGCTCTCTTGCCGTCCTGTGTTTCCCAACTTCGGGTTGTGATTCGCCCGATAACGATTATCATCTTGCCTTTGGTGAAATACTTTGTCACAAATTCAGCCGTTTTGTTCCACGCAAGACAGTTGACAAAATCCGTTCGTTGGTTTTCACCGTAACCGCTGTTTATCGCAATCGAAAACGTTGTTACGGGTGTACCCGAGTTTGTGTGTCGCATTTCGGGGTCGCGCGTCAGCCGACCCATTAAAATTACTTTGTTTATCATATGGTTAGTTCCTTTCTTCCCGGGACGGTTTAGAACCGTCCCCTACGGGATTGTGATTATCCGCGTAATTATGCGATATTCGTTCGTGTGTTCGGGCGGTCGAGGACGCCCGCCCCTACATTTGTTAATCAGCGGTTAAATGTCCTGTTCGGCGGTTTTTGCTTGCGCTTCGGTCTTGCGGCGGTGGGTCATAGCTTTCCCACTGTTTTTCTATCAACTTTATGAAATCTTTGTTTTCTTCATAAATCTTGCGCACCGCCTCAACACTGCGGTGGGTTGCTTCTGCCGTTTCGATAAATATATCATCAAGTTTCTTACCCTGTCGTGCGCCGTGATACACATCACCCAAAACGACCGTTATTGTTGCCGATGTAACCTCTCTGTCTTTGAGTGAATATCCTCTCTGCTGTTTTTCCCTCATCTGTGCCTTATGCTTTTCGTCAAAGATTTCAAGTTCTTCTTTGGTGTAATCGATTTTCAGCTGATGCATTTTGTCATACACAACCGCATATGAGCGTCCGAGCATATCCGCAAGTTCGTTATAATCGTATTTGCCGCGATTTCTCAATAAAAAATCGGTTTCGGCTTTCTTCCATTTCTTTTTCGGTTTCTTGTTCGCTCGCATATCACAGTATCTCTCTTTCGCTTATGTCGGCGAAATAATCTCTTAAACATTCACCGTCACAGAATGTCAAATTGTATTCTCTCAGCACTGTAACGGTTTGACCCCGATACATCGGTTCGCCGCAGTATGCGCAACATTCATCAAGGGGTACATCCGCGCTCTGTCCGCTGTCGACTCCGTATATTTCCGCATCCGTTATGTACGGTGCTTGTAAATCTTTCATTTTTATCACTTCCTCAAATTTAATCGTTCGCATAATGTTTCATCCAACTTTATGCCGTAAATATGATTTTCTTTGAAAAAATCATTTTCGTTCGTATGTGCTATGTTGTGGTGCTTGCGGCACAGCGCAATTGCTTCACGCCCCAAATGGTACGCTTTGTCTCTGTCTGCACCCATTCCGAGTTTTGACCCCGTAACGTGATGTACGTCAGCCGCCCGACCGCATACGGCGCATTTTCGGTAATACAAACACATATACAGATACGCGCCTATATCGTCCGTTCGTTCCGTCATAGGTTCATACAGCGGTACGCCGTATCTTAGACAAAAGTCAACCAGAACGTTTATGTATTCCCTTGCGACTGTCACCGAGCAATCGGACAGGCTGAAATATTCGCCGCCCGTTTTTATCATATACTCGTACTTGAACCACTCTTTTAAGTATTCGGGTTCGTGACCGCTGTAATCAGCAATATCACGGATTGTCGCATATGCCTTTCTGCGTTGGTCTGCCGTGATTGTCCGTCCGTCATTCAATCGGATTTCGACCCGATTTATCTGTTTTTGTATCAATTCTCTGTCAACCGAAACATCGGGAACAACAACCATATTCTTTCCGTCATATCCGATTATTTTAGCCGTTACCGTCATATTCGCCGCCTCCGTGCATATGCAGATATACAAAATCTGCAAGTGTTCCGCCGTTCTCTATGATGAAGTTGTCGGCTTGGCTTTTTGAAAGGTGCGTATGCGGTACACGTTCCTCATATGCATAATCGCCGTTTCGACGCTTTTCCGTCAGCCGTTGTTTTAACTCCTCATCGGTGTAATTCGCCTCTATCATATACAAATCATAGTTCTTTGCCGTTATTCCGTCCAACGTGTATGTATCGGTTGCATATATCAGCTTTTCGCCGTTCATAAACACCCGATACCCGATATTCTCGACATCGTGATACAGAGTTATCGGGCATATCTTAAACGATTTATAATCATACATATTTCCGCTTTCCACAACGTCTATATTCCGCTTTTCCACTCCGCATTTCACAACATCGGGAACAAGCCAGCCGCCGCACGCAAATCGCAATGTAGGTCTGTCTGTTGCCAATTTCTTTATTGTGCGGCGGTTAAAATGGTCACTGTGGATATGCGTCAGCAACACAATTGAAAGCTCCTTATATACATCGGTCAGCTTTTTGAACGGTACGCCGCAGTCGATTAAGATTCTTTTGTTTATGACTACGGCGTTTCCGTTGCTTCCGGTAGAGATTATCTCATATATCATAACTCGTCCATAGATACGGTTTTGATTTCTTCTTGCGGCTCGTCCTGTTGCTGTACGGCGGCAATATCGGTATTGTCTATAAATTCAACATTTCCGTTATCTCTGATGATTCCGTTATCCTTTGCGATTACGTCCTGCATTTCGATTGACATTATTCCCCATTTTGAAATGAGTTGCCGCAACATCGTTTTATATGCCATACCGTCAAAATCCTTTTCCCAAAACGTATAACCTTTATGCGCTTTATATCCGGGCGAATATTTTGTTGCGTGAGCTTCCATTTTTTGTTTACTCCAATATATTGCCTTTCTGAATCCGTTCGTGTATTCGAACATCGCATAATATCCTACCGTTGGTGTGTTCTCTCTCTCGACCTCATCATCTATCAGATGAATCTCTATTTCCTCGTCCAACGGGTCAAAGCGTATCAGCTCGCCCTCTTTTATCGCAAGCACGTTTAATTTTCTGTACTTGCCGCTGCGGATTGCAAGCTGTATGTAGCCTTTATATCCGAGTTGGAATTGTGCGACCTTGCATTGACGTTTCGTATCGTTGAACGGGACGAGATAATACTGTCCGAGTTGCGGCGAGGGCGATAGATTAAGGCTTTCGCCGAGCAGTGCGCCCGAGATGATTGTTGCTGCGTCACATTCCGCAAGAGCGGGGTTTGTATTTACCGCCGACACAATTGACGAAATAAATCGTCTTGCTCTGTGTTCGTCTTGCAGGGTATTCATAATTGACCTTTTAAAATTATCCGAATTTATCACCGCTGAAAATGCGGGTTTTCTCATCATTTCATTACTCATAATATTTCAAATCCTCCGTCTGTTAAAAATTCTTTTAAATCTTTCAGTTTATTTCTTGTCGCTCTGACCGTGAACGTAAGTTCAAATATTTCTTCCGTTTGTTCGGGTTCAACGGTCGGCGGTGCGACCTCTGCCATAATTTCATCAACCGTGCTTTCCGCCTCTTTGAGATGTTCGGCTTTTTCGGCTTGTTCCGCTTTGGCGGCGGCAATTTCTTCAAGTTCACGATGTCGGTTGCAAACCGTTGTTATTGCCGTTGATACGCTTAAACTCTTTTTGTATTCGATAAGAATTTCATCGCCGCAGTCCTGTGTGGCTATGAGGTTTAAATCTTCCGATACCTTGTCGATATACTCTTTTGCGGCGGCTTTCAGCGACTTTTCGCTTGCCGAAAGTGTGATTGAAATGCCGCTGTTTTCAAATGAAATAAAGTCAATATCCTTACTTTTACGGTATTCATCAAAATATGCTTTGACTTCGGTTTCTTTTCGGGATTTTATTTCGCTTTCGACAGTGCTTATTTTTTTATCAAGGGTATCAAGTCCGAGTTTAAACGGTTCTGAAATATTCTCGTTGTATGCCTGTTCAAATTGTTTGTACGGCTCTGCAATTTTTGATTTGACTTCCTTGCGGCGGCTTTCAAAGTCTTGAAAGTTTTTGTTAAGCTCCGCACGTAATTTTTTGATTTCTTTGCGTGTTTCCTCGTTACATTCAAGCGATGTCGCATATGCAACCCTTTTTTCAATTTCGTGCTGTGCCATTTGCAAACGCTCTTTGATAATTGGCAGTTGTTCGATAATAATTAAATCTGTATTCATAAAAATTTCCTCCGATTGCTTGACATTAACGATATGTTATGGTATCATTAATGTAGTTTATTAAATATTGATTGTCCGTTCCTTGTTGCCGCAAGGGCGGACTTTTTATATTCGCGGTATTGTTCGTTTAGGTCTTTGTGTTGGTATGCGCACCCGGCAAGGTTCAAAAACGTTACAAGTGCCGCATTTTTCGGACTGTTGCAAAATACCGTTTCGTGAATTGTGTTCATATTACATCACCTCTTTGGCGGTCTGATTGGCATAACAAGGGCAATCAACAGTCCTGTCGGTGCTTTTATCAACACCCTGTTAAGCGGCGCATACGCATAAAAACTACATCCTTCAAAGTCGTTTGCGTACTTTTCTTTTATCCAAACTTCAAGGTCATCGGCAACAAATTTCACAGCCTTGTCCCCGCTAAGGTGCGCTTGCATATCAAGTGTTTTTTCGAGCAGCTTGTCATCGTCACGCCACTTGAACATTTCGGACATATCAACCTTTCTTTCTATCTTTTCGGGGTTAAAAATACATTCCTCTTTTGAAAAAACATATGCTGTCACATTATCGGTTGTTACCGCGATATAGTTATCGCCTACTTCGCCGACGGCTACCCTTGAATCGGGGTTTAACATCGCCTTGCATACATCAATTTGCATTTTTTTAAAATTCATATTACATCACCAACTTTCTAATTTGTTTCTTTTCGGGTTCAATGTGGAATATGGCAACTTTGTTGCTTATATGCCGCTGGGGCTTCGGGGTTTCTATCCTCGTTATTGCCGCCGAAATTGCCGCCGTAAGCAGCGTAAACACCGCCAGAAGTATCATCGATACAACCGCGCGAATCATCATAGCACCCACGCCGATAACTCCCAATTCACAGTACCCGATTGCCGACAGTATCGACAAGCCGCTTACCACTGTCACAGCGGATGACGCATACAAGCATATCCGCCGCCGTATTTTCTTGCTTAATTTAAATTTTGTCATATTCTTTGTACCTCTTCTTTCAATTTTTTCTCTCTGCGTTTCAAAATCCTGTCACCTATAAATCTGCAAAAATTATCAAATTCGCTGTCATTTTCCATTTCATCAAAACTATGCACCGCATAAGTTTCAACCTTTAACTCTTGTTTTTTAGCCATTTTCTTCACCTCACTTTTAAATAAAAGTTTAATATTTTTAAACTTTAGGAGCAAAAAAATATGTATTAATATCTTTTTCGGGAATATCAAGCATTTTAACCATTTTTATCATATCATCGGTATTAAATCTGGTTTTATTGTTCATCTTCTTTGAAAAAACATTTTTAGATATGCCAAACTCCTTTGCAAATGCAGTTTGAGAACCATATTTTTCAATAATTTTCCCTCGCAATTTGCTATAATCAAACTTCATCTCTTACATCTCCAATCTTTTTTATTTTGACGTTATATATAGTTTAACACTTTTAAACTTGTTTGTCAATACCTTTTTTCAATTTTTTTAAACTTTTTTATTGACATTTTTAAACTTTTGTGTTATTGTATATGTGAGAGGTGAATTCAATGGCTAATAATATAGATGAATTGAAGAACAGGCTAACTAAGGCTTTGAACATTCGGAATATGAAAGCTCAGGAGCTTTCCGTTAAAGCCGGTATACCCAAATCGTCAATAAGTCAATATATGTCAGGTTATACAAAACCCAAAGATGAAAGAGTGTATGCAATCGCCAAAGCACTCGATGTCTCCGAAGCGTGGCTAATGGGCTTTGACGTACCTATGGAACGCGAATCCACAAAAACACAAGAAAGATTCCCACAGCCAAACATAACCGAAGATTATACTTCGTTCCCTGTTATAGGCGATGTTGCCGCAGGGTACAACCATGTTGCTTATGAAGATTGGAGCGGTGAAAAGATTGATATTCCCGATTCGTTTTTACGCGGGTATCCTAAAGAGGACTTTTTCGCATTGCAAATTGTCGGAGACAGTATGTATCCTATGTACCAAGACGGCGATGTAGTGCTTATTTTAAAACAATCCGCTGTGAACAGCGGCGACATTGGTCTTGTTATATATGACGATGATTTGTCTACACTTAAAAAGGTTGAGTTTAAACAAGGTGAGAATTGGTTAAAATTAGTTCCGCTCAATCCAATGTATAAACCCGAACTAATTGAGGGTGTGCGCCTTGAAACCTGTCACATCATCGGCGTACCGTATTTATTAATACGTGAATTTAATCAAATTATATAATATTTATACAAAAGAAAGAGGTTTTATGTATGTTTGAAGAAAAATTAAGAAGTTTTATAGCACGGATTGACGGTCTTAAAGAAAATATCCAAACCGAAGAAGCAACAAAAACATCGCTTATAATGCCGTTTTTTGCTATGCTCGGATATGATGTGTTCAACCCGGCTGAATTCATCCCCGAATTTGTTGCCGATGTAGGCATCAAAAAAGGTGAAAAGGTTGACTATGCTATTATTATAGACAACGAACCAACTATATTGATAGAAGCAAAGGCGGTCAATGAAAAACTTGAAAAGCACGATTCGCAGCTTTTCAGATATTTCGGGACAACAAAGGCGAGATTTGCAATTCTTACGAACGGTATCGAGTACAGATTTTTTACCGACCTTGATAAGGCTAATATAATGGATAGCACGCCATTCTTAACCGTAAATTTAGAACAGCTTAAAGACAGTGATATAACAGAAATAAAGAAATTCTGTAAAGAACGTTTCGACAAAGACAGTATTTTGAATAGTGCGTCCGATTTAAAATACTGCGGATTGATTAAAGATTTTTGCAAAAAAGAATTCGCATCGCCGAGTGATGCATTTACAAAATTTATACTATCATCTAACATACACAATGGCAAGCTTTATCAAAATACAATTGACAAATTCAAGCCGCTTGTCAAAAAGGCGCTGACCCAATACATAAGCGAACTTGTTAATGATAAGATAAAGAGTGCGCTAAATTCAAGCGATGATGTAACGGAAGGACCGGACATAGCCGATACATCCGAAAACGAAACCCTCGACACAAGCACCGAAAGCAGCATAATTACAACCGCAGAGGAATTACAATCATTCTATATTATAAAATCCCTGCTCGGCTCTGATGTCGACTTAAACCGTATTACATATAAAGATACAATCAGTTATTTTTCGGTTTTGCTTGACAAAAAAGTTACACGTTGGATATGCAGAATATACCTTAAAGAAAATATCAAGTATATAATCATTCCGAATGGAGATAATCAAGAAAAAATTGTCTTGAACGATATATCCGATATATACAATTTAACGGCACAGCTTAAAACTCGGCTCAATGAGTTGCGTTAAGAATATCAGGAGGGAAATTATGAGAAAATCAAATATTGCTTGTTTCCTTGCAGGGGCTTTAATCTTTGGTGCGGTCGGCGTGTTCGGCGGTCAGTACGTTGCAACCGAAAACACATATCCAATTCAATTAAACGGCGAAGATGTGAGCATACAAGGGTACAGTATTAATGACAACACATATTTTAAACTGCGTGACATATCATCTGTACTCGGCGGATTTGATGTTGATTTTTACAACGAAACAATTTTGCTTTCAAAGGACGGATATGTATATGATAAGTCACCCGAAACAGCTAAAAAAATGGTCTTAGATAGGTTCAAAAAGATGTTCGATATATCAGATGATAACCCGAATATAAGGGTATCGTTTCAAGATTTGGGCGATTATTATACGGTAAATGCAGAAGAATACACAGGTGATCCTGATTTTCCCAAATACGAATGGGGTTGTGCGGTAAATAAAGATACATTAGAATTTTATAATTTCGCAAATTAAATAAACTCTAACAATAAAAATTCCCCTGCCGCTACCAACAGCAAGGGAAAGGAAATTGATATGCTAAACACATACCGCCCTAAACAAGTATATTTTAGCATATCTTTTCTGAAATGTCAAATTTTTTTGAAAGGATATGAATCTATGGAAAATAAATTAAAAGTTGTTCTGTATCTGCGTTATTCATCGCATAAACAGAACGAACAATCTATCGAGGGTCAACAGAGAATTTGTGAGGATTTTGCCAAGCAACAAGACTATAACATTGTTGACATATATATTGACCGTGCGACTTCCGCAAAAACAGACCACCGTCCGAGTTTTCAAAAGATGATAGCGGATGCCGCCAAAAATCAATGGGATGCAATTCTTGTATATAAATTAGACAGATTCGCACGTAACCGTTACGACAGCGCAATTTATAAAACAAAACTACGCAAATACGGCGTTTCCGTATTATCGGCAATGGAAAATATTTCTGACAGCCCCGAAGGCGTTATTTTGGAAAGCGTATTAGAAGGTATGGCTGAATACTATTCTGCGGATTTATCTCAAAAGGTTACGCGCGGAATGTTAGAGGGCGCGCACAAATGCCAAACAAACGGCGTGAGAATATACGGCTATACCGAAACGCCCGACAAGCACTATGCGATTGATGAACACGCCGCACAAGCAGTAAGAACGATATTTAAAATGTACACTGCCGGCGAATACCCGAAAGACATTATCGCATACTTAAAATCGAACGGCTATAAGACATATGAGGGCAAGGATTTCAGCTATTCAAAAATTCAGCGCATTTTGAACGATGAACGTTATACGGGGGTATATAAATTTTCCGACATTGTTATTTCGGGCGGTATGCCTGTCATAATAGATACAGAAACATTTAATAAAGCAAAGCAAAGAGCAAAGGCAAATCAGCTCAAAAAATCTACACAAAAAGCGAAGGTGAAATATATGCTTACATTCAAACTTTTCTGCGGCACCTGTGGTGCGGCAATGGTCGGCGAAAGCGGCAGGAGTAAAAACGGAAACACATACAATTATTATAAATGTTCTGCGCACAAAAAGGGCAGTGATTGCAAAGGTCGCACAATCCGCAAAGAATATATAGAAGATATTGTTATAAATGAAATTTATGATAATATTTTAATGCGAAAAGATATTATAGAAAAGATTGCGGTTCGCATATCAAAAATATATATCGATGAGGCAAAACAGAATGACAACAGCGAACATTTAAAGAAAGAGCTTGCCGAAACGGAAAAATCAATAAGCAACCTGTTAAAAGCTATGGAACAAGGCATAATCACCAATTCAACAAAGGAACGTTTGGAAGAACTTGAATATTTGAAATTGGATTTAAAGGGCGCATTGCAAAAAGCTGCAATATATTCGGCTCCTAAAATTTCAAAGCAAGAAATTATTGATTATTTTTCGGATATATCCGGCGGCGATAAAACAGATATAAAGTATCGGCAAAAGTTAATCGATATGTTCGTAAAGTCAATACATTTATATGACGATAAAGTCATCATCGCATTTAATTACGGCGCACCGACCGATGATACCGATGATGATAAAAAATTCAAAAATAAAATATCCGAAATTCCGATAGATATATCGGAATGTTCGGACATTAAAGCTACTGGTACACCTTCAGGGATTCGAACCCTGGACACCCTGATTAAGAGTCAGGTGCTCTAGCCAGCTGAGCTAAAGGTGCAAATTTTGAACACAAGAGCTATTATACTATATTATGCGAGGTTTGTCAACCCCTTTTTTCAAAAAATCTGAATTTTTTCCGAAAAAATTTCTCAGTTTAAAAAAGTGCAGAATGTTTAAGCAGGGTTTCGTGATTAAACACTCGATATTCTTTACAACAGGAAACACACTGTAACCAATGATAAAATTTGAATTTGCGGTTACTTTTTCAAAAAAAGCAAATAATTTTGCAAAAACACTTGAAAAAATGCTCCGATTGTGCTATATTAGCATTGCACGGTTAATTTTAAACTGTGTATCAATAAAAACTTTCATAACAGGGAGAAAATAAAATGCAAATTGTATTAATCGGTGCCGGCAAAGTCGGAAAGCAAATCACCGACCGCCTTTTATCCGAAACACACGACATAACGGTCGTTGATACCGATTCGAATCGACTGAACTCACTTATAAACAGCCACGACATTCTTTGTATTCAAGGCAACGGCGCGGTTTATGACATTCAGTTAGAGGCAGGCGTTGAAAAAGCCGATGTTGTCATCGCAACCACATCGGAGGACGAAATCAATATTTTATGCTGTACCCTCGCAAAAAAACTTGGGGCAAAGAGGTGTATCGCAAGAATCCGAAATCCCGAATATTATTACCAGCTCGGCTTTATGCGCGAAGAGCTGGGTCTTAATATGATTGTAAACCCCGAATACGCCGCCGCAAGCGAAATAATGCGTATCCTGCTTTTGCCCGACGCGGCACAGGTCGAGGTCTTTGCAAACGGCAGAGTTGAGCTTATCGAGTTCAAGATAGGCGACAACAACCCCACCGTGGGTATTCCTCTTTCGGACATATACAAAAAATACAAAATAAAAATCCTCGTTTGTACCGTTGAACGTAACGGCGAGGTTATTATTCCGGACGGCTCGTTTATATTAAACCCCGGCGACCGCATAAGTATTGCGTGTGACCACAAATCCGCCGAAACGTTCTTTAAAAAAATCGGCTCAACCCGAGAAAAAATCAAAACCGTTATGCTGGTCGGCGGCGGAAAAATTGCCGTATACCTCGCGAAACAGCTCGTTGAACTCGGTATGGAGATAAAAATAATCGAGAACAATTATAAACGCTGTCGCGAATTATCCGAGCTTTTATCCGATGTAAGCATCATATACGCCGACGGAACGGACCATATCACGCTTAAAGAAGAGGGCGTTGAATCGGTTGACGCATTTGCGGCGCTGACGGGCATTGATGAGGAAAATATGATTATGGCGCTCTATGCCCAGACGAAAAATGTTTCAAAGGTTATCGCAAAGGTCAACAGGGGTTCGTATATCACTCTGTCCGACCACATCGGGATTGACAGCATTATATCGCCCAAACAGCTCGGCGCGAATAATATTGTCGGATACGTCCGCGCGATGAAAAATTCGGAAAACAGCAGCAATGTCGAAACCATATACAAGGTTTTGGACAACAAGGCAGAGGCTTTGCAATTCATTATCCACGAAAACACAAGCTATACCGACAAGCCTTTGCGCGAAATGCGCACGCATTCGGACGTGATAATCGCAAGCATTGTCCGCAACAGAAAATCGATTATTCCAAACGGTAACGATTGCCTTAAAAAGGGCGACAACGTTGTTGTTGTCACAAGCGGACGAACTCTGCATGACCTGAAAGAGATATTTATATAAGAAAGGCGATAACACAGGCATAAAATTATGAAAAAAAGACTTATTTTCGGTATAATCGGACGTTTTATGATAATTGAGGCAATCCTATTTTTGCTGCCGACCATCGTGTCATTAATATACGGCGAATATAAAAACGCAAACAGCTTTATCATATCGGCGTTAATCTCGGCGGCGTGCGGCGCACTTTTGCATCTGCAAACGCCGAGCAACCGTGAATTTTACGCAAAAGAGGGTTTTATAACAATAGGTCTGATTTGGGTTATATGGTCGCTTGTCGGCGCATTGCCATTCTTTTTGAGCGGCGAAATCCCCAACTATATTGACGCGTTTTTTGAGACGGTTTCGGGATTCACAACAACGGGCGCAACGATACTCACCGACATTGAATCGGTGTCAAAAGGTATGCTGTTCTGGCGTGCTTTCACACACTGGGTCGGCGGTATGGGTGTGCTTGTCTTTGCAATGGCATTCGTGAACGTTTCAAACAACAACGCAATTCATCTTATGCGTGCCGAGGTTCCGGGGCCTGCCGTTTCAAAGCTTGTTCCGCGCGGAATGCAAAACGCAAAAATACTGTACAGCATATATTTCGGACTTTGCGTGATAGAATTTGTTATGCTTGTTCTCGGCGGAATGCCGATATACGACAGCATAATTCACACGATGTCAACCGCCGGCACGGGCGGTTTCAGCTGTCGCAACGCAAGCATTGCGGCATACAACAGCGCATACATCGAATGGGTAATAATCGCGTTTATGTTCTTATTCTCGCTTAATTTTAACCTGTATTTTTATATGATAATGCGCCGATTCTCTGCTGTTGCAAAAGATTCCGAATGGAAGGTGTTTACGCTTATCGTGCTTGGTTCGACCCTGCTTTTCACTCTGTCGATAAGGGGAATGTACGGCTCGCTCGCCGATGAAATACGCATTTCGGCATTCAACGTAGTATCGATAATAAGCACAACGGGTTTTTGTACGGTTGACTTTAACTTTTGGAGCGGTTTTGCCAAAATCCTTATCATAACGCTTATGGTTATCGGTGCTTGTGCAGGTTCAACGGGCGGCGGTATGAAAATATCAAGGGTTATGATTATGGCAAAAACAAGCGTCCGCACTCTGCGCGGATTAATCAGACCGAAATCGGTAACAAATATAAAGATTGACGGAAAGATTGTCGATGATGACACTGTTCGAACCGTCAGCGGCTATGTTATTATGTACGTTTGCCTTTTCGGGCTTTCAATGCTCATCATCGGTCTTGACAACCTGAATTTTGAGGAAATTGTATCGGCTGTTGCCACCTGTTTTAACAATGTCGGACCGGGATTCGGAAAGCTCGGCCCCACAGGGAATTTCAGCAGCCTTACCGGATTCTCAAAAATATTTCTGTCGCTCGATATGCTGCTCGGACGACTTGAAATCTTCCCGATTCTGCTGCTTTTCGTTCCGTCCATATGGAGAAAAAAGTTTATTTAAAAGTATGCATCCAAAAAGCGCCGACCGCAATAAAGTCGACGCTTTTTTTATCTTTAATTATACTCTCTCGGCAACAAACATGGTTCCGTCATAATCTCTGTTATGAACATATTTTACACCATAGTTCATAAGAACATCACCCGAATATATCTTGTCATCGCCGCGCAGCTTATAGCTTGCTTTTGGATCAAGACCTCTGAATTTTGCACGTCTTGGCAAATTTCCGGGACTGAGGTCATACGCAATACTAAAATAGAACAATACCGCTTTGGACTTATCCTCTTTTGCATAAACCCATGAACAGCTGTCGTTTTCAAAAGGCGAAACCGTTCGATACAATTCACCGTTATGTACAATATCCTCAATCGACTTATATTCTTCTATTTGTTGCTTAACCTCTTTCAGCTCATCATCAGACATCTTTGTGACATCAAGCTCATAGCCGAGCTGTCCGCCCATTGCAACATATCCGCGTGTTTTAAGCGGAGTTGTACGGTTTACCTGATGATTCGGCACAGCCGATACGTGCGCCGCCATAAATGCGGACGGCATAACCATACTTGTTCCGTATTGAATATACATACGCTCTTTTGCGTCGGAATCATCACTTGTCCAATACTGATTGAAATAGTGCATCATTCCTGCGTCAAAACGACCGCCGCCGCCGCTGCACCCCTCAAACAATACATCGGGGAACGCCGACATTATTCTCTCCAACACGTCATACAGACCGAGCATATAACGGTGATATACTTCGGGCTGGCGCGCGGCGTCAAGCTCTGCCGAGCCTACACAAGTCATATTTCTGTTCATATCCCACTTTACATACGAAATCGGCGCAGACTTTAGTATTCTTGTCATAAACTCCACGATATAGTCGCAAACATCGGCTCTCGACAGGTCAAGTATAAGCTGATGACGACCGAGGCTGCTCTCTCTGTTTTTAACGTGCAGACACCAATCGGGGTGCGCTCTGTACAGGTCGCTGTCGGGCGAAACCATTTCGGGTTCAAACCACAAACCGAACTTCATACCTATATCGGTCACGCGCTTTGCCAGACCCTCGATTCCGTTGGGAAGCTTATTCTTATCGACAAACCAGTCACCGAGCGAAGTCGTATCATCGTTTCGCTTTCCGAACCAGCCATCATCGAGGACGAGCATTTCTATCCCTGCCTTTTGGGCGGTTTCAGCTATGCTTACTATCTTATCCTCGTCAAAATCAAAATATGTTGCCTCCCAGTTATTAATCAAAACGGGGCGCGGTGCGTCTTTAAACTTTCCTCTCGCAAGACGATTTTTATAGAGCTTGTGGAAATTCCTCGACATATTTCCGAATCCGTCAGCCGAATAAACCATTACCGCCTCGGGGGCGTTGAATTCTTCATCGGGTTCGAGCCGCCAATTAAAATCAAACGAATTTATACCCATAAACGCTCTGGTTTGTCCGTATGTATCAACCTCGGCTCCTGCCTCAAAATTTCCGCTGTAGACAAGGCTGAATCCGTAAACATCGCCGTGTTCTTCATCGGCATTCTTGTCGCAAAGCGCAAAAAACGGGCTTTGGTGGTGTGAACTCGAGCCGCGGCGGCTCTCTACCTTGGTGCATCCCGAACCGAGCGCACGGCGTTCAATATGGCGCTCTCTCGCCCACGCGCCCGACAGGTTTACAAAATCAAAGTCGGCGCGTTCAAAATCAATACTGAAACTCAACACCGATTTCAGATTCACAACACCGCTGCCGCCGTTTTTAACGGTTATACTCCTCGTTATTGCGTCACAGGTATTATACACAGAGTATCTGTATACCAAAATCAGCCCCGTGAGCGAATCGCGCATCGTTATTTCAAGCGTATCGGCCTCGGAATCATCTTCGGTATATGTTGCCGGCAAGCCGTTCAGCTTCGGCTTGCCGCCGAATATTTTATGCGAAACATATGTCATTTTTGTTATACGGCTTCCGTCCTCGTATTGTGCATGAAACGCAGGCTTGCGCAGGTCACAGCTTCCGAAGAACGAATAGTCCTGGGGAACCAATTCGGTCGAACCGTCAAAATTAATGTCGGCAAAATACTTGTCAACCACACAAAATGCCGCTCCGTAACGGTCTGTACAATCCATTCCGTCAAGACGTTCCAGCCTTTTGCCATAGTATAAATGTCTGACAACATAATCGTCCAAAAGTCCTATCACATAAGACGTATTCGGGGTTTGAAGGTGAAATAATTTTTTGTTTTCATCAAATGTAATCATTTTAGTCTCCTTTTTTCATCATTGTAATTTATCTTCATAATAACATATGAAATACGCCTTGTAAATATCTTATATTCAACATTTATGCGAGAATTTTAACACGGCGCGGTCGGATTCACCCCGACCGCGCCGTAAAAATATTCTTTTCTTATTACCTTGCCCAAATATCAACGCCATAATCCGCATAAATTTTGCCGTCCCAGCCGCCATAAGGCGCCCATATTACAATATGCTTTCCTTTATAGTCGAACGAAAGACCCGGATTACTGTACATCTCATAACCGGTTTCATCATCCAGCGTTGTACCTATAACCTTGTCAAGCTCCGATTTTGTATACACCCATTTCGAATTCGGAATCAAGTCGGCCACCGTTGCGGTTATAACCTTACACCTGCTATATGATGACGGAAAACTATATCCCGAATCATATCCGAAAAAATACGGATAATCGCCGTGTTTTATCGCTATTCCGCCTTCATACCCAACGCCCATATTATAACCGCTGCCGTATTTTTGCTTTATTTCCGCATAGGTTTTTCCGACAAGGCTCACTAACTCAACATTTATAGAATAACTTCTCTCCCACTGTGAAACTTTCGCTTTCGTACCGTCAAGATAATCGAGCGCGTACTGTCTTTGACCGCTGTTCATCTTTCCCCAATTCGCATCGCAAAACCATTGAAATTCATCGCGCGCCTCATAATACAGTCCGCGGCCATAATAATTTATACCCTTTCGCATACCATCGTCAAACTGCGCGGTCGGCATTGCAAACGCCGCCGATGACATTGCAACCGCCGCAGCGGCAGCCGCGCATAT
>OIYO01000863.1_pt1 | contig 20773 bp, 18 predicted proteins | sample 1588191 | NCBI WGS metagenome assembly OIYO01 (sample SAMN03283275) | human gut metagenome | biome: human-associated habitat; material: feces | host: Homo sapiens | place: Peru | collected 2012 | reverse complement strand
AAGCGTCCCTGCCAGTAACTTTGCGCTCCCGCAGGAGCGCCCCCAAGCTGCTCTTCCCCAAGATTCCGTAAAGAACAAAAAAGGTCGTTCCCACCATGAGGAGCGACCTTTTGCTTTACCTTTTACTTTTTCCGCTTTTTCTGATTGCTGCCCTTGCTCTCAATCCGCAAATCCACCTTCGACTTCTCCGGGAAGTTCGCCGTCACCCACGCCTGCACCTTCTCCATCTCCGGGACGCCGCGGAAGTAGTACGCGGTGCCCTTGACGCGAATGTGGCAGACGTGCAGGCGCTTTTCAAGGCGCGACTGCTTCACCAGAATGTCCTGCGCGGATACGCCGCTGACCTCGTAGGTGTTCGCGCGGCCGAGATTCGCCACAATCCGTGCGCCGTGCAGGTTCGTCGCGGGCTGGAAGGTGTAGCTGCCCAGATAGCTGGGGATGTAGAACGCCATTGTCAGGCCGCACGCCGCAATCATCAGCCCCAGAATCATCAGGGTGAAGGAGGGCGGCAGGAGCAGCAGGCTGATTGCAAGCACGGGCAGCACGGACAGCGCAACCGGGGCGCACGCGGTCAAAATCACGGCGGATTTTTTCGTCCGCAGCTCCATTTTTTCACGCATCAGGCGTTTTTCTCCCCATCATTTCGTTCGTCCGACGAATCAGGATGTCGGCGATTTTCCGCGCACAGTCGGGGTCAATCTTCTCGTGCTGCTTGGCAATCATTTCGGCGCGCTTTTCCGGGTGACGCAGCAGATCCGCCACTTTCGCAGTCAGCTCGTCGTCCGTGTGCGCCCAGAGCGCCAGCTCGTTGTCCTCCATGTAGCGGGCGTTTTCCGTTTCGCACCCCGCAATCGGGTGCGCGACGACAATCGCCGTGCCGATGGTCATTGCCTCGGTGGAGGTCAGCCCGCCGGATTTTGTGACCAGCACATCCGCGGCGGCAATCAGGGGCGTGAGCGGCGTCACTTGCGCGCGCAGGGACACGCGCGGGTCGCTGCCGTAGGCTTCGGTCGCTCGGCGCAGCGCATCCACGTTCGAGCCGCAGACGACAGTCAGGTGGCCGTTTTCGCCCAGCACGGGCAGAATCCGCGCGATCATCTCCGGCAGATTGCCCGCGCCCATGCTGCCGCCGACGAGCACGACTTCGGGACGCGCCGGGTCAAGCCCGACGGCCTCCTTCGCGGCGCGCTTGTCCGTGCAGGGACGGCAGGAGAGGGACACCGGAATGCCTGTGAATTCATAAGCACTTTTGGGCAGCGCCAGCCGCTTGGCGGAGGGCATCGCCGCCTTGCAGGTGAACATTACATCGCACTCGATGTCCTCAACGAAGGGATGAATCGTGTAGTCGGTCATGACCATGGCGAACAGCCCGTTCCACAGGTCGTGGCGGCGGAGGTAGGTGACGCTCTGCCCGCCGAACATATGGGTGCATACAATCAAATCCGGCGCGTAATCGGTCAGCAGCTGCTCCATCTTGCGCGCATAGGCGGCGTTGAAGAGGTAGACGGGGGACTTGATGCGCGGCGTGCTGATGGCCTTGGCGAAGCGGTACAGCCGCCCGAAGGCGTCCGGCGCCGCCTGCACAAATTTGACGTAGACGTTCGACACGGCTGCGGACAGCTTCTGCCCGCCGAATGCCACGCAATCCTCAAATCGGCATTCCACGCCGCGCTCCGTCAGCGCTTCCATCACCGCGTGCGCCGCCGTGTTGTGTCCGCCGCCCGTGGCTGTGGAAAGTATGAGTGCCTTCAATTAGTCCTCCTGCCCGGCGGCATTTTCCGCCAGCATTTCATCAATGATTTTGCAGGTCATGCGGATGATTTTCGCGCATGGCCGGCTGCTGTAATACGCGTTCGTCCGCGCATCCGGGGTAGGGGATTCCGGCTTCTTCTCGCGCCCTAACAGCTCCGCACAGCAGATGCTGCCGTTTCGGGCGAGGAACTCCCGGTAGACGCGCTGCACCCGCGCGTACGTCTGCGGGCGATGCTCCGGCTTTGCGCCATCTGCCCCTTCCAGCGCGGCGCAGAGCATCACCGCCGAGGAAAAAGCGCCGCAGTTGTCACGCAGCCGCCCGATGCCGCCGCCCAGCCCGCAGGCAACCCGCGCCGCCTGCTCCTGCGTCAGCCCCGCAATGTCCGCATAGGTCATCAGCACCGCCTGAGCACAGTTCACCCCGGATGCAAACAGGCGAACTGCCATCTTTTCTCGCTCTGAAATCGCCATTTTATTGTGCCGTAATCACTTTCAGCGTGTCGCGCAGTTTGTCGTAGACGTTTGTCTTGTAGGTGTCGGTGTACCCTGCCGGGTAGGTGATGTGGACGGTGTAGAGCACGTTATCCTTGTAAACCGCCGCAATGCGCCCCGCAATTTGCAGATTGCCATCCAGCGTCGCGGTGTAATTGGCGTACACGCCCGTTGCGCCGAGGAACAGCCCCTTGCGCGTCGCCGTGTTTGACGGGCTGAACTTGGGGTAATTCGCGTTGCGGAGGTTCGTCAGCATGGACTTGACTTCCGTCGTCAGCGAATCGGTGGTGTACTCAATGCTCGTGCTGTTTGCGCGGATGACGAGGGTCGCCGCGTAGCCCGTCGCCCAGTCAGGACTCTGGAGTTTGTAGCTGTTCGCCTCGGACGTATCCACCACCCAGCCAGCCGGGCCTTCAAACGTCAGATTCAGGTTCGACGCGGTGTAGGTCTGGTAGGTGAAGGACAGCGCCGGCAGGGGCGTGGGGGTCGGCTTGTCAATGGGGTCAATCACGACGGGCGTCGCGCCGGAATACTGCCCGGAAATGACCGGAATGGGCGTATTCGTGGGGGGAGGCGTGACGAGCGTCGGCAGATGAATTTCCTCCGGCGTGCTGGCAGCGTCGCCCGTGTAGTCGTCCTCCTCGGACGCGGGGTCGTAATCCGCCGGAAGGCTGCTGCCGGCAGCGGTATTCGTGCTGGGGTTTGCGCTGGCCTGCGTGTTCGCCGCCCCCTGCGTATTGACGTTATACTGCGTCTTCGGTTCAGATGCGCAGCCCGCCAGCAGAACAAGGCACGCGCTCAGCAGAAGCACTGTCCGAAAGCCCTTTTTCATCGTGAATCCCTCCTTATGGTTGTTGCCCTAATTCAAAAACGATTGAAACACCCGTTTTCTTGCAAAAGAATGCGGATGACGTCATTCCGCCTCGTCAATCTCCTGATACTTCGGGTGATAAATCCGCCGGTCAAGGCTCCAGACCTTCTCCGAGAACGCACCCTCCGGCACGCGCGCGAGAATCCCCTGCATTTCGTTCATCTTCGCGTCCAAATCGTCGATGCGCGCCAGCACCTCCGCTTCGGGGAACATCGGCGCCTTCGGGCTGCCGTATTCCGGGATGCTGTGATGCGAAAGCACCATGTGCTCCAGCAGCAGCACAATTTCCCCGGATACGCCCACGTTCTTCGCCGCTTCCTCGATCCGCGCCACGCCGCGCACCAAATGCCCGATCAGCAGCCCGTCCGCGGAATAATCGCTCACGCTGCCCGTTTCGTCGCTGATCATTTCCGTCGTCTTGCACAGGTCGTGCAGGATAACGCCCGCGTAGAGCAGCTCCGCGTTCAGGAACGGATACGCCGCCACGACGTGCCGCGCTAAATTCAGCATACTCGTCGTGTGGTGGAGCAGGCCGGAGCGTTCCGCGTGGTGCAGCCGCTGTGCCGCCGGGAACCATTCCAGCTTGTCGCCCGTCAGCCGAAGCATTTCGCGCACGATTTTCTTCAGCGCTTCGGACTGGAAGGTATCAATCGTGTCCTCAATGTCCTTGCGCATCACTTCGGGCTTTTCGGGCGCACAGGCGACCAGCTGCGCCATGTCCACCTCGTCCTGCGGCAAGGCGGCGCGCATCCGCTCAATGCGAAGCTGCTTGCGGCCGTTGTACTCCTGCACCAGCCCCTGCACTTTGATGACCGAGCCTTGCTTGGGCACGTCCATCAGCTCATTCCAGTCCCAGTATTTGCAGTTGATGTCGCCCGTTTTGTCCGCGAGGGTGAGGTCGAGGTACGAGCCGCCCTTCTTATCCGTCCGCGCGTCCGCAGAGCGAACGAGCAGAAATCCGACAAAGCGGGCGTTGGTTTCCAGCTGATTGACCGTCATGGGTGATTTTCCTCCGATGGATGAAAATGGTTGAGGATTTTGGAATCCTCGGAATCGTTAGTAGGTTTTGCTGATGTAAATGGTCTTGTTTGCAGCTTCCAGAGGGCTTTGCGGTCGCCCTCTGGACTCCTTCGCCTTCGCCTCCCATGCAGCAATTTGGTTATGGTTATTGGAAGAACGAAAGGTTCACTAACTAAATAACTTCCAATAAAAACCCAGCAACATGGAGCCGAAGGAGTCCAGAGGGCGATCGGAAAGCCCTCTGGTACTATGCCAAAGCACTGTTTGGAAAGAGAAAACAGGTTGGTATAGCAAGATGCAGAAAGCATCAAAACGGCGCATCCCCGCCGTTCTCTCCCCCCATCGCCGAGGGCGGCAAATCCGTGTACGTCGTGTATTCGCTCAGCCACGCGACCTTCACCGTGCCCAGCGGGCCGTTTCTCTGCTTCGCGATGATGATTTCGCCCACGTTCTTGTCCGCCGTTTCGGGGTCGTAGTACCCCTCGCGGTGGATGAACATGACGACGTCCGCGTCCTGCTCGATAGAGCCGGAGTCGCGCAGGTCGGACAGCGCGGGACGCTTGTTGTCGCGCGTCGTGGACGCACGGGAGAGCTGCGCACAGGCAATCAGCGGCACTTTCAGCTCCAAAGCAATCGCCTTCAGCTGACGGCTGATTTCGCTCACCTCCAGCTGACGGTTCTCGGTCTTGCCGTCGGCGTGCATAAGGCCCAGATAGTCCACGATGATGAGGTCAAGCCCCTTGTCCATCATCAGGCGGCGGCAGCGCGAACGGAGCTGCGTTGGCGTGATGCCCGCCGTATCGTCAATGTAAACAGGGGAGTTCGACATAGGGCCGATGGATTTCGCCAGCTTTATCCAGTCCTCTTCACGCAGGGTGCCTTGGCGGACGCTCTGCATGTTGACGCGCGCGTCGGAGCAGAGCATACGCAGGGCAATCTGCTCGCGCGGCATTTCCAGCGAGAACACGGCGACGCTTTTGTTCGCGTAGAGTGCGGCGTGGGTGGCGATGTTCATCGCGAAGGACGTTTTGCCCATGGACGGGCGCGCGCCGATGATGATGAGTTCGCCGCCGTGCAGACCGGTGAGCATGTTGTCCAGCAGGGTGAAGCCGGTCGGCACGCCGGAGACGCGCCCCTTGAGCTTCGCCAGCTCCTCGATGTTGGCGTAGGTGTTGTACAGCACGTCGCGGACGTGGACGAGGCTCTCGCCGGATGCGCGGTTCATCACGATGTCGAAAATCGCCTTTTCCGCGTGTCCGAGCGTCTCCTGCAGGGGATTCTGCTGGCTGTAACACTCCTGCGAAATCTCCTGCGACGCCTTGATGAGCTTGCGCAGGGTCGATTTTTCGGCTACCAAGGTGATGTACGCCTTGACGTTCGCGGTCGTCGGCACGAAGCTCATCAGCCGCATGAGGTACTCCGTGCCGCCGATGCCTTCGAGCGTCCCGCGGCGGGTCAGCTCCGCATCGACGGTCACGAGGTCGATTGGGCGCTGCTGCTGGTGCAGGGCAACCATCGCCTCGAAGATTTCGCGGTGCGCCGGCTGATAGAAATCGTCGGTGGACAAGGCTTCCGCTGCCTGCAGCACCGCGTTTTCATCCTGCATCATCGCGCCCAGCACGGACTGCTCCGCTTCGACGCTATTGGGCGGCGTCACGCCACGAAATTCTGACATAACTTCTCCGCCAGAGGGGGTGAAGCAGCCCTCTGGATGGCTTCGCAGTCCTTTCCTTTGAAACTGGTCTTGTTTGCGGCAACCAGAGGGCTTTGCGGTCGCCCTCTGGACTCCTTCGCGTGCACTCCCATGCGTGTTGAGCTGTATTGAAACTGATTTAGTTTGTGTACTGTTCGTACCTTCCAAGCAACAATACAGCATTGTAACATGGGAGGGGACGCGCCGAAGGGGTGGAGGGGGCGATCGGAAAGCCCCCTCCTCGCCTCCGCAGAGGCGAAACCCCTGCTGCAAACAAAATCCATTATATAGGAAGAAAACCTTCCGGCAGACCGGGGGCAGCCCCCGGCGGTGACTGCCTTACTTCACCGCCGCCGCTTCCACATGCACAACCATCTTCGCGGAGATGTCCTTGTACAGGCGCACCTCAATCTCCACATCGCCGACGGCGCGGATGTTCTCGCACTTGATGTCGCGCTTGTCCACCGCAACGCCGTGCTGCGCCTTCAGCTGCTCGGCAACTTCCGCGCTCGTAATCGAGCCGTACAGCCGCCCCTGCGCGCCGCACTTCACCGACATGCTGATGACCTTGCCGCGCAGGGCGTCCGCCTGCGCCGTCGCGTCGGCACGGCGCTGGGCTTCGCGTTCGGCTTCTGCCTTGCGCATCTTCTCAACGCCCTTCATCGCGCCGGGGGTCGCTTCCACCGCCAGCTTCTTGGGGAAGAGGAAGTTGCGCGCGTAGCCATCCGCCGCATTCACAATCTGATCCTTCTTGCCAACACCCTTCACATCTTCCAGCAAAATAACCTTCATAACCTGTATCCTCCTCAAATCTTAAAAATCAGGAAAATCATCGTCTTTCTGATGGCGGTCGCTGCGCAGTTCGCGCGGGTCGCGGATTTGGTCGACGCAGCCCGCGAACATCGGCAGAATCGGCACGAACAGCACCATCAGGATGCTTAGGAACCAGCGGTGGCCGCGCGTTGCACCCGCGCGTATCATGGCGAAATTCTGCGCCGAAATGCCCTGTACCGCGAAGCTCCAGAACGCCACACTGCCCAGCAGCGAAGCCGCCAGCGCAACCGTCGCGTTCGTTGTAAACAGCTGCGCCGCACTTATAAGCAGCAGCACCGCCATGCTGATGCCCAGCGGAGTGGGCATGAACCAGCGGTCGGCGGACGGCGTGTCCTCCGCGTCGGGGAATTTGCGCCAGCACAGCAGCATCCCCAGCGAAAACGCCATAATCCCTTTGACCAGCAGGTCAGGCACGATGGATGGCAGCGTTACCTCAATCGTTGCGCGCAGGCTCCATTCCAGCTGCTGCAGCACATCCTCGGACAGCCACGGCAGCACGTTTCTGCCCGTCAGCGCCGCGAGACTTTCCAGCGCCGCCGTGCGTTTTGCATCCAGCCCCGCCAGCCCGGACACATACGCGGAATACAGCACCTGCGGGCGCGTCCGCGCGTTCATCATGACACGCAGAATGTCATAGGACAAGCCCTCATACAGATCGCCATACGCCTGATAGCGCTGAAGGAGCATCAGCAGCAGCGCAACGACGGCGGCGAAGCAAATCACCGCCCAATACATCGCCATGCGCGATTTGCGGAAGGCGCCGGGCGGCAGGAACAGCATCAGCGCGCCGCCGAAGAGCCAGACGCAGGCGGACGGAATGAGCAGTTTCGGCAGGAGGAGCAGCAGAGAGGAAAACGCGCCGATGACGAGCAGCGGGATGCTGATGCAGAGCAATGTCTGGAAGATTGGCGCGTTGCGGGTCGGCAGGGGCAGTTCCCCCGTGAGGGAGAGCAGCGAAAAGGGCATGAACAGCAGCAGAAGCACCGCCAGCGGCACGCTGCGCAGGCTGAACGTCAAAGCGAATGCGATACAGATGCCCATCATGTACCAATCGGGCTTGCCGACTTTGGCTTTGCCATACATGCTGTCCTCACCTCCTTGTGTAGGCTCATCCATCTTCCTATTGTACAGCACAATCGCCAAAAAAGCAAGCCGGGGAGGCGCGGATGCACGAAAAAAGGAAGCGCCCGTCGCAGTCGCTTCCTTTATATATGCTGATTTTTTATTCGCCGCGCACCAGCCGCTCGTGCTTTGCCAGCTCAGCCGCCAGCGCTGCCGGCAGCAGATCCCGATGCGGCTCCTCCTGCGGCACAGCCCCGCGATAGACCGCCAGCGTCCGCTGCGTCACCGTGTCCCAGTTGTGCAAATGGCAGATGTAATCCGGCGCTTCCGCCTTGTACTTTGCCACCTTCGCCGGATTCGCCAGCAAATCCGCCAGCTTTGCGCGCAAATCGTCGATATCGCCGCGGCGGAAAGTCACGCCGTGCTCCTGAACGACGGAGGCACACTCGTCGATGTCGCTTGTCAGCACGCAGCAGCCGTAGCTCATCGCCTCCATCAGCGAAAGCGGCATCCCCTCGACGTCGCTGGGCAGGACGTAGGTGTAAGCGTTGCTGTACAATTCCGCCAGCAGCTGCCCCTGCACAAAGCCGAGGAACATCACGCGGTCGTCGTCCTTTGCCATTTCGCGCAGCTCATCGCAATACGCCTGTGAGTCGGACGCGCCGCCCGCAATGACCAGCTTCTTGTCCGTCGGCAGATGCTTGTACGCCTCAATCAGGTAATGCTCGCCCTTTTCCGGCACGATGCGCCCCAGATAGAGGATGTAGTTGTCCTTTTCCAGCCCGTACTGGCGAATCAGCTCCGGCGCGCACGGCTGGAAGCTCGGCACGCCGTTGGGAATCAGCAGCGTCTCGCGCCCATAGGTGTTCGCAAAATACTGCTTCATGCCGTCGCTCAGCACAATCAGCTCATCCGCGTGGCGAACCGCCATCTCCTCGCCCAGCTTGATGCACCTGGACGCAATGCCGTTTTGCCATTTCGCGCGCGTCCAGTCCAGCCCGTGTACCGTCACGATGACGCGCTTGCCCATCAGCTTCGGCAGCCAGCAGAACAGCGCCGGCCCTTCCGCGTGCACATGCACCACGTCATAATTGCCCAATGCCGCGCGCAGGCAGCCGAAGAAACTTGCGGAAAGCGCCGCCAGCCCCTTCTTCTGGATGGTCGGTACATACTTCAGGCTGATGCCGTTGCAGCTTTCGGGCTTCGGCTGCTGCTTGTCGGTTCGGTTATAGCACGTCACGGAATGCCCCTGCGCCACCATGCGCTTGGCCAGTTCGCCCACCACAACCTCGATGCCGCCATCGCGGGACGGTACGCGCTTATGTCCAAGCATGGCAATTTTCATATACTTCCGAGCCATCCCTTGCAGCCTCCTTTGTTGCTTGAAATTTCCCTTTATGCGGGGGAGGGAACCCCCATCAGCAGCCCCGATGCGTTTCGTTGTGCGTTTCGGTGTCATCTGATGCGCTAATCATACCACACACATGGGTTAATTGAAACGAAGTTACATCAGTTTTCCGAAATTCTTTCGATATTCCGAGCGATTCCGAAAGCTTTCAGGAAATTTCAGGAAAATCAGCAGCGATTTTTCACAAAATGACCTGCCCATTCGCGTCTGTTTTTAACCGAAAACGATATACTTGCGGTTCAAAAAAACAGTGTTATTTTATGTGTAAGAAAATCGTGTAACCACACGAAAAAACAGGTTACATGGCGCAATGACATGCCGCGCGGACGAACCCTGTCATTTTATCCGCTAAATTGCCATATTTATGCTGGTCACTCTTGACATGTTGATTTTTGTCAGGTATAATTTACATATGAACAGCATCGGTGCAGCGCCTCTGGTGGATGCTGTCCGCAGCAATGGGTGTAGCCGGACGAATAGGGGAGGAGAGAAACCATGAAAACGAGTTGGCTCAATGGAAGCAAACGAATCCTGTCAGCACTGCTGATTGCGGCGGCACTGATGTTTGGCTGGACGCCGCTGGGGGAAGGGAAGGCGCTGGCGGCGACGGATAAGGGGAAACAGTTCGCGGATGCGGCGATGCTGTTTGCGAAGACGGAAGCGGCTTACGCGCGGGAAATCTACAAAACGGACGAGGATACGGATACACCGTTTTTTACCGGCCAATTTTGGTGCGCAGCATTTGTTTCTGTCATTGCTCGCCAGCTTAACATCAACACGAGTATCATTCCGGATTCGGCGGGTGCTGCAAGTTTTGCAACAACTACGTCGTCATTTCATCCGATGCTGAATCCTTCAAAGTATTCAGCGTATTCTGGGTATTCTAAATATCAGTCGCGCTACAATGCAGATTTGGCGACTTATGGAAGTAATCTCTATACACCGCAGGTTGGCGATATCGTGGTGATAAATGAGTATACGTCGAAGGACGGCACAGCAATCAAAGTAGGATGGCAACATGTGGGTATTGTGACTCGTGTAAATACAAGCACGAAAAAGATAGATTTCGTCAGCGGAAGCTGGGGCTATTGCCGCTGCGTAGAAAGCAAAAACTATAACTACAAACCGGGGGTGGCTACATCAGTAAATTTCAATAATACTACGCTGCATTATGGTATTCTCGGCTTCTTCCATCCGGATTGGAGCAAAGTTTCCAATTTGAAGAGCGTGGCGGCAATTGAAAGCATTTCACTGTCATCGGATGCTGATGGTGCAATTGCAAATGGTACTACCATTATTATGGCGCTGGATGAACAAAGAAAAATTTTGCCGTCAGTCACGCCTGCCAATGCAATTTGGAATCCGGCGGGGGATATTTATCGCTTCTATGGTTCGTCTGGCTCAAAAAAAACATCAACCGTTGCAGCAGATAAAGACTTTACAGGTCTCTACTGGAAGAGCAGCGACCCATCCATCGTCAAGGTTGACCGCAACACGGGACTTCTGACGGCGGTCAAAAACGGCACGGCGACCATCACGGTTTACGCGATTGCGGACGGCAAGCGCACGCGCGCAACCGCTGTCAAGACGAGCTTCGACGTGTATGTAGACAGCAACCTGCCCGTCACGCGCGAATGGTATCCCTACGAAACGCAGAAGAACATCGAACTGCGCACAACCCCGACGTACAGCAGCAGCAACCTCTATGGAACGATTTTTGCAGGGACGGAATTGCAGATTGACCTGCTGCATGTGACCAAGGCAGTCGTGAACAGCAAGACGTACTGGTATGCGCCGGTGCAGCTGAACGATGATGAGGTAGTCTACTGCGACATCAGCGACCAGTCGGTGATTCGTCCGATGCGTGCGCCGAGCGGGAACGACTGGTGGAAGTATAAGGTTGTTTGGAAAAATGGTGTGAATATTCGCTCTTTCGCCAACTCTTATCCGACAACAAACATTGTCACAAAGATTCCGACGAATGATACGGTTGAACTTGACCTCAACCACACTGTCACCGAGCCGAAGTTTGGCGACACATGGGCGTTTGCGCGCTATCAGCAGTCCGATGGTTCGTACGTCTACGGCTGGTGCATCGAGAGCGATCCGGACTATACGCAGAGACAGGAACGCGTGGAACAGTTCTGGTATGGTTATGTTCCGAGTCAGGGCTGCGTGGTGTACGTTTACCAAGCGCAGGACATTGACAGCAATATTGTGGCGGCGTATACGTCGGATGACTATGTCCAGCTGGAATTTAACAACACGTATCGCGACAACAGCGGTCATTTCTGGGCTGCTGCGGCGGACAATCTTGGCAATGAAATAGGCTATGTTGACCTGAACGCGGCGCGTTCGTCGAGCGGAACAATCATCATGTATCCGTCGGTTGCATTCATTTCTGCAACGGAACAGCATTACGCCGAGGTGAAAAGCACAAGCGGAATTGTTGCAAAGGTCACGCCGTTTGATTCAGCGCCAACGGTATTTACGCTGCCTAATGGAGCGACGTTCTGGCATGGCGAACTGGCTACTTATACGGATGCAGCGGGACAGCAGTGGATCCCGATTTATGGACAGCGCTATTTCGATGGATACGAATGCTGCGGCTGGATTAAAGCTGACGAAGCCTATTCGGATGTGAGACAATATGCTGAGTATGTGCGGTCGTACTCCGTAAATGGCAAGACGTACAAACTCTTTGACGGTCCGATGTCTTGGAGTGATGCGCTCAGCATGGCGGTTGATATAGGCGCAAGCAACCATGCAGTCAATCAGACGCTTGCCATGATTCGCAATGATGATGAAACGGAAGCAGTGCGGGTTCTGCTGGGCAGTGGCAACATTGACTATGCATGGCTGGGTGCTTATTCTTCGGATGGCTTGAACTGGACGTGGATGGATGGTTCGCCGATGAACTATAACCAGTGGATGTCAGGATGCCCCAGCGAATGGCCTGAAAGTAGACTTGCAGCCTATTGCAGCGGTGAATGGACACGCTTCTCGGATGCGCCGCAGATGGCGGTTCAGGGCTTCATCACCGAGCAGTTCACGGGCATCGGGCTGCCGCAGGTGAAGCTGCCCGCGTCGACGTTCTATGTGGATGACGAGGCGTTCGTGGGCAACAGCACGATTCAGGCGGTCGTTGCGCCGGATGGATTGCAGGTCATTGGCACGCGCGCCTTCGCGGACTGCGCGAACCTGAAGTGCATCACCCTGCCGGACTCCGTGTCCTACATCGCAGAGGACGCGTTCGAGAACACGCCGGATGTCGTCATCTTCGCCAGCGTCGGCAGCTACGCGTGGCAGTGGGCGGAGGAGCAGGGCATCCCGCACGGCACGCCGTACACCGAGTAAAATCCAAGCAAATAAAACAGGCGCAGCTCTTCCGTAGTGGAGGAGCTGCGCCTGTTCGTATGGCAATATGGCGGAAAAGAAACGCTTATTCTTCCGGCAGAAATTTGTACGGGATGTTATGGTCAACTGCGTACTGCGAGGCATAGGAACGCTGCGGAACGATGAGCGTCAGGTTTCGGCAGCCATCAAAAGCGTTATCTGCAATGTAGGTGATGGAGCGCGAAAGGGTGAGTTCCGTCAGCGAAATGCAGTAAACGAATGATTTTGCACCAATGCTTGTTACCGTTTCGGGAAGCTCCAGCGTTTCCAGTGCTTCGCAGTCGTAGAAGGTATAATCCGGAATGCTGGTCAGCCCGCTGGGCAGCTTCACGGAGGTAAGGAATAGTGCCGTATCAAAAACTCCTTCGCCGAGTTCTGTCACAGAATCGGGCAGTATGATTTCGCGCACAGGGGCTGCATAAAATGCATATGGCCCGATAGATTCCACCGATGCCGGGATGATGACTTCAGAAAGCGCGGAGCGTGAAAAGACGGCTCTGCCAATTACCTTAAGGGAAGCGGGCAGTTTGATGGTGCGCAGCGAGTGACAGGCAATAAAAGCACCATAAGAGATGGTTGTAATTGAATCGGGCAGAGAAACGTCCTCCAGCGAACTGCATTGGGCAAACGCAAACTCGCCGATTTCGGTTACGGAATCTGGAATGATGACTGATTTCAGATTTTCGCACCATCGAAAAGCTTCCTCATCAATGATACGGATGCCGTTTGGCACGGTGAAGGTCGTCAGCGAGGAATCAACGCTGTGCAGAACATCATCCGTCGTCTCTTCAGCGAAAGCGGCAGGAGACGCAGAAAGAGCGCTGGCAAGCAGAAGGGACAAAAGAAAGCGGGACTTTTTCATAAGGATACTCCTTTCAAAGCAAGCGTATGGGAAATATTCCTTTCATATTCCATTATACAGCAAATCGTGGAAAAGTCAACCGATAATTTACAGAAAAAATTGCGGCTTCGCGCAAAAAATCCGCCCAATCCCCCTTGACAAACCGCTTTCCATGTGCTACAATATCCACGTTTGAAGCAGAGGCTTGCCCGTCTCTCACCTTGCGCGGCGTATGCTGCCGGGTTCACAGACTTTTTCCCTTTCAGGCGGATTCCGCCGAAAAAGGCGCAAAGTGCATGTCAGCGACGGGTGGAGTCACCCGCCGCTTTTTCTGTGGTATGGAGCAGAAAACGCTGGCTTCAACGAAAATTGGGAGGTGTATGGACATAGCACTCGATCTGATGATCAATGAGGAAATCCGCGACCGGGAAGTCCGCCTGATTGACGAAAACGGCGAACAGCTCGGCGTCATGCCAACAGCCAAGGCGATGGAGCTGGCGGAAGAGCGCGGCCTCGACCTCGCCAAAATCCAGCCCACGGCAAAACCGCCGGTCTGCAAACTGCTGGACTATGACAAGTACCGCTACGAACAGTCGCGGCGCGAACGCGAAAACCGGAAGAATCAGCGGGTCGTCGAAACCAAGGAGGTTCAGCTGTCCGCCACCATCGAGGAGAACGACGTTCTCACGAAGGCGAAAATGGCGCAGAAGTTCCTTCAGGGTGGCGATAAGGTGAAGGTGTCCATCCGTTTCCGTGGCCGCCAGATCACCCATAGCGAAATCGGCATGAAGGTCATGCAGGACTTCGCGGCTCGCTGCGCCGAGGTTAGCTCGGTGGAGCGCCGTCCCATGATGGACGGCCGTCATATGATTATGATCCTGGCCCCCAAGGCGGCAAAGGCTTCCTTCGCTGAAAAGAAGGCTGCCCGCGAAAACGCCAAGGGGAATCAAGAACAGGAATAAAACGGCTATCGCAGCTTGCCTGCGCCCCGTTTTATCAGCATTGGAAGGAGGACTACACCATGCCTAAGCAGAAGTCTCACCGTGGTGCTGCCAAGCGCTTTTCCTTTACCAAGACCGGTATCGTGAAGCATAAGCAGATGAACGCAAACCATCAGGTTCGCCTCAAGACCACCAAGCGCACCCGTCACCTGCGCGCTGACGGCATTGTGGACAACGCGGCGGAAGCCAAGACCATCCACAAGCTGCTGCCCTACAAGTAATTAAGCCCATTCGCTGGCAAGGAGGATACTCACAATGGCACGTATTAAGAGATCTGTGAACGCTCTGAAGAAGCGCCGCAAGGTCATGAAGCTGGCAAAGGGCTACTGGGGTGCAAAGTCCAAGCAGTACCGCGCCGCGTCCGAACAGGTTGCTCGTTCCCTGCGCTATGCCTTCAAGGGCCGCAAGCTGCGCAAGCGTGATTTCCGCTCCCTGTGGATCACCCGTATCAACGCCGCTGCTCGCCTGAACGGCATGAGCTATTCCACGTTCATCAATGGCCTGAAGAAGCACAACATCACCGTCAACCGCAAGATTCTCGCGGATCTGGCTGTGAACGATGCGGCTGCCTTCACCAAGCTCGTGGAAATCGCCAAGGCGTAATTGTCGCCCAAGCGTTTCATAGCATAAACTCGTCCGATGTTGAAACCGTGTTTCAGCGCCGGACGTTTTTTTGCCCTTTTTTCCGCAAAAGGGCGTTTGCGGCACTTGCTGGTGGCATAGGTGTCGTTCTTCCCAAACAGGACATTTGCATAGTTCCAGAGGGCAATGGAAACGGACGAAGTCCGCGATCGCCCTCTGGACTCCTTCGGTGCCCTTCTCCGCAGCAGTGCGGTGGCGCTACTTGGGGGTACGAATGGTTCACAAACTATAACTACTTTCGGTACAAATCAAGTAACATGGGAGTGACCGGCCGAAGGTTTCCAAAGGGCGATCGGAAAGCCCTTTGGTCGCCTCCGCAGAGGCGAAACCCCTGCGACAATCGTGGAGAACATTAGGGAATTAGGAGATTCGAGGAAAGCAAAAATGCTCAAAAAGTACATTACCGACCTGAAACACGAATTCTCCGGCTACAACGCCGGCAAACTCCTCAAGGACATCCTGAGCGGCATCACGGTGGCGGCGGTGGCGCTGCCGCTTGCCCTCGCATTCGGCGTGTCCTCCGGCGCGGACGCCGCCGCGGGGCTTGTCACCGCCATCATCGGCGGACTTGTCATCGGGCTGCTTGGCGGCGCGTCCTTCCAAATCAGCGGCCCGACCGGGGCAATGAGCGCCATCCTCATCGGCATCGTCGCCCAGTACGGCTTGCAGGGCGTGTTCGTCGCGTCGCTCGCGGCGGGCGTGATTATCCTGCTGGCGGGCATCTTCCGCCTCGGCAAGCTCGTCAACTTCATTCCGACAAGCGTCGTCATGGGCTTCACCAGCGGCATCGCGATTATCATCGCCTTGGGGCAGGTGGACAACTTCTTCGGCACGCACGCTGTCGGCACAAGCGCGCTGGAGAAGCTCTGGAGCTATACCAGCGTCGGATTTAACCCCAACTGGCAGGCGGTCGCCATCGGTCTGCTGGTGGTGCTGTTCATGGTTTTCTGGCCGAAGAAGCTGAACGCGAAGGTGCCGGGGTCGCTGCTGGCGATTATTCTGGCGACGGTCGTGACCGAAATCGCGGGTTTCGATTCGCTGGCGAAGGTGGGGGACATCCCGAAAAGCCTGATGCTGGACAACCGCCTGAACCTCGGCGCGGTCAATCTCGACATGCTCCAAAACCTCGTCAGCCCGATTGTCTCCATCGCCATGCTGGGCATGATTGAGTCGCTGCTGTGCGGCGCGAGCGCGTCCCGCATGAAGGACGAAGCCTTCGACGCGGATCGTGAGCTGATTGCGCAGGGCGTGGGCAACATCCTCCTGCCGTTCTTTGGCGGCGTGCCCGCGACGGCGGCGATTGCCCGCACGTCCGTCGCCATCAAGTCCGGCGAACAGACCCGCGTGACCGGCGTTGTGCATTCGCTGGTGCTGCTGCTGGCGATGGTGCTGCTGGGCGGCGTGATGAGCCGCCTGCCGCTGAGCGCGCTGGCGGGTGTGCTGATGGTGACGGCGTGGCGCATGAACGAGTGGCACGGCATCAGGACGATTTTCAGCCGCAAGGTGTGGACGGGCGTCGCGCAGTTCCTGATTACGATGGTGTCCACCGTCGTCTTTGACCTGACCGTCGCCATCATCATCGGCATCGTGACCGCGCTGCTGATGTTCGTCTGGAACGCCGCGCGCCTGACCATCGAAACCGAGCCGGTGGACAAGGTGCGGCTGGAGCGCCTGCACCGCATGGGCAAGCCGGTGGATGAATCCCGCGCAAAGAGCATTCTCGTCAGCTATGTGAACGGCTCGCTGTTCTTCGCGAACTGTGCGGAATTGAAGCGGAAGCTGCTTGCGGTGGATTTTACCGGTTGTGAGCACCTGATTCTCTCCCTGCGCGGCGTGTCCGCAGCCGACATTTCCGGCGTGCAGACGCTGATGGAGGTGTGCGCGCTGATTGCGCAGAAGGGCGTGACCGTCTCGATTTGCGGCGTGCATGAGAACGTCGCGGGCTTCTTCCAGAAAGTCGGTCTGACCGACCAGCTGGGCGTGGCAGCGTTCTACCCGAATGCCTCCGAAGTGGTGATTGACACGCTGGCGCAGGAACAGGCGGGGGCGTGAGCAACGAAACGCCTTGCGGGCTGAAATTCCGATGCTTGGGAAAAATCAGCGTCATCATAAAAAAGCCCCGATAAAAATCAAGTAACATGGGAGTGCGCTGCGAAGGGGTGTCGGGGGCGATCGCAAAGCCCCCGACTCGCCTCCGCAGAGGCGAAATCCCCTGTGTTCGGGAAAGACAAGCTATGGTCGCAAGACCAGCAACTTGGTCGCGCCCATTTGGCGCGACACAGCACAGTTGTTGGGTAGAGCGGCTTGGGGGGCGCGTCTGAGGACGCGCGAAGTTAGGGGCAGGGACGCTTCGCTGCCTGCACCTTTGTTGGTTATTCCCTTTGAGTGGGTTTGACGAGGAACAGTTGGGGCGTTGCCCCAAACCCCAGCAGGGGCGCCGCCCCTGCACCCTGCAAGGGGCATTGCCCCTTGACCCTTTTTTTGCGCCCCAGCTTGGTCACTTTTCCATACAATAAATGCCCCGGCAGTTTTTGTGCTGTCGGGGCATTTACCTTTTCCTTTATTCCTCCGGCTTTTCTACCCGGATAATCCGTTCAATCACCGGCTGATTCGCCTTGGCGACCGTCCCATTGCGATCCGTCACCGGCGTATTCTCGCAAATCGCGTCCACAACCTCCATCCCGCTGATGACCTTGCCGAACGCGGCGTACTGCCCGTCCAAATGCGGCGCATCCGCGTGCATGATGAAGAATTGGCTGCTGGCGCTGTCCATCGCGCTTGACCGCGCCATCGACAGGACACCGCGCGTGTGTTTTAGGTCGTTCTGCACGCCGTTGGCGCTGAATTCGCCCTTAATCCGCTGGCTTGAACCGCCCGTGCCGTTGCCGTTCGGGTCGCCGCCCTGAATCATGAAGCCGGAAATGATTCGGTGGAAGGTCAAGCCGTCGTAGAAGCCGCTGTCCACGAGGGAGAGGAAGTTCGCGACGGTGATGGGCGCGGTGTCGGCGTACAGCGCCGCGACAATCGTGCCGTAGTCCTTCACGTCGATTTGGACGTAGGATGTGCCGGTCTGGGGCGCGTCCGTCGGCGCGTCGGCGGCGGGGGAGTCCGCATTCGGGGCGGAGCAGCCCGTCAAAATCAGCAGAAGCGGCAAAATTCGTTTCATTTTCATGTCTCCTTTATAGGATGTAATCCATCGCCATCATCAGCGAAAATCCGACGGCGAACAGCACCGTGCCGACATTCGTGTGCGTGCCCTGCGCCATCTCCGGCACAAGCTCTTCGACGACGACGTAGAGCATCGCGCCCGCGGCGAAGGACAGCATCACGGGCATCATCGGGGCGAAAACCGCCGCCAGCCCGATGGTCAGCAGCGCGCCCAGCGGCTCAACCGCGCCGGACAGCATCCCCAGCGTGAACGCCTTTACGCGGCTCATGCCCGCCTGACGCAGGGGCATGGCGACAATCGCGCCTTCGGGCACGTTTTGCAGGGCGATGCCGACGGCAAGGGCGAACGCGCTGGCGAAAGATACGCTGCCGACCTGCTCCGGCTGCATACTGCCCGCGTAGACCACGCCGACCGCCATGCCCTCCGGCAGATTATGCAGCGCGACGGCGAGCGCGACCATCATCGACCGGGGGAGCGACGCGCGCAGCCCCTCCTGTTCGCCGTCCAGGTGGACGTGGGGGACGAGCCGATCCAGCAGCAGCAGGAAGAGAATCCCCAGCCAGAACCCGATCGTCGCGGGCAGGAACGACCATGCGCCCAAGTCCGCCGCGCCCTCCAGCGCCGGAATCAGCAGGCTCCATATGCTTGCCGCAACCATCACGCCCGCCGCGAAGCCGCTCAAGCCCTTCTGCACCTTTTCAGGCAAGTCGCGCTTGAGGAAGAAAACCAGCGCCGCGCCCAGCGTCGTGCCGAGAAAGGGAACGAGCAACCCTTGCAAAACCTGTGTGTTCATGAAAAGTGGATACCTCCTTCATTCGCGGACGTTCACCTCCGCGTTTTTCTTGCATGAACACATGGTATCACACCCGTTTTTCTCTGTCAAGGGGCAAAAAAAACGGCGAAAATGCAAAATTGCCGCCGCTGTCATCCAGAAAAACATAATTAGTGCAGCAAAAGCCCTTGTCAGATGCGCCTGCATGGTGTATGATGAAAAACGTGAAAGGCGAAAGTATCGCCTCTCGACAAGGGCGTCGGGACTCCGCATCGGCGGGTTCTGCGCCGATAAATCAGCATGTTTATGATTTGAAAGGAGTCCTGCATCATGGCGAATTATTGCCAGCGCGTTCTTGACGATTTGAAGGTTCGCTACGCCCACGAGCCGGAATTCATTCAGGCGGCGACCGAAATTTTGACGACCCTTAAGCCCGTTATCGAACGGAACGAGGAAAAGTATGAAGCGGCGGGACTGCTCGAACGCTTCGTGGAGCCGGAGCGCATCATCACCTTCCGTGTGCCGTGGATTGACGATCAGGGCAAAGTGCAGGTCAACCGCGGCTACCGCGTGCAGTTCAACAGCGCGATTGGCCCGTACAAGGGCGGCCTGCGCCTGCATCCCAGCGTCAATCAGTCGATTTTGAAGTTCCTCGGCTTTGAGCAGATTTTGAAGAACAGCCTGACCGGTCTGCCCATCGGCGGCGGCAAGGGCGGCTCCGACTTCGACCCCAAGGGCAAGAGCGACAACGAGGTGCAGCGCTTCTGCCAGTCCTTCATGACCGAGCTGTACCGCTACATCGGCAAGGACACCGACGTGCCCGCGGGCGATATTGGCGTCGGCGGCCGCGAAATCGGCTACCTGTACGGCCAGTACAAGCGCATCACCGGGCTGTATGAAGGCGTGCTGACCGGCAAGGGCCTGACGTGGGGCGGCAGCCTCGCGCGCAAGGAGGCCACCGGCTACGGCCTGTGCTACTTCACGCAGGCGATGATGGAGCGCAACGGCAAGTCCATCGCGGGCAAGACGGTTGTCGTGTCCGGTTCGGGCAACGTCGCCATCTATGCGGTGCAGAAGATTACCGAGATGGGCGCGAAGGTCGTCGCCATGAGCGATTCCAACGGCTACATCTACGACCCCGACGGCATCAAGCTGGATGTGGTCAAGCAGCTGAAGGAAGTGGAGCGCAAGCGCATCAAGGAGTATGTCAAGGCGGTTCCGACCGCGACCTACACCGAGGGCTGCTCCGGCATCTGGACGATTCCCTGCCAGATTGCCCTGCCCTGCGCGACGCAGAACGAAATCAACGAAGCATCCGCCAAGGCGCTGATTGCCAACGGCGTGGAAGCAGTCGGCGAAGGCGCGAACATGCCTTCGACGCTCGAAGCCACCGCGGCGTTCCAGCAGGCGGGCGTGCTGTTTGCCCCGGCGAAGGCGGCCAACGCGGGTGGCGTGGCGGTTTCCGCGCTGGAAATGAGCCAGAACAGCCAGCGCCTGAGCTGGACGTTCGAGGAAGTGGACGCGAAGCTGAAGGACATCATGGTGAACATCTTCGCCAAGGTGGATTTGGCGGCGCACGAGTACGCCAAGGAAGGCGATTACGTCGCGGGCGCGAACATTGCGGGCTTCCTGAAGGTGGCCGACGCGATGATGGCGCAGGGCGCGGTGTAATCAGCGGGTAATATCAGCAGTATCAAAAAACCGGCAGAGCAATTTCGCCCTGTCGGTTTTTTGTATGCGGATAGTAGGTTTTTCACGGAATTTTGGGGGAAGAGCAGCTTGGGGCGCGTCTGCGGACGCGCAAAGTTACTGGCAGGGAC
>OIYO01000860.1_pt1 | contig 20815 bp, 14 predicted proteins | sample 1588191 | NCBI WGS metagenome assembly OIYO01 (sample SAMN03283275) | human gut metagenome | biome: human-associated habitat; material: feces | host: Homo sapiens | place: Peru | collected 2012 | reverse complement strand
GTTGCAGCAGATGACGGTGTTATGCCTCAAACAGTTGAAGCTATAAATCATGCAAAAGCAGCTGGAATCCCAATAATTGTTGCAATAAATAAAATTGATGTACCAGGAGCTAACCCAGAAAAGGTTAAACAAGAATTAATGAAATATGAATTAGTTCCAGAAGAGTGGGGCGGAGATACAATTTTTGTTGAAATATCTGCAAAACAACATACTAATATTGATCAATTATTAGAAATGGTATTATTGGTTTCAGATATGCAAGACTTAAAAGTGAATCCAAATAAACAAGCAAAAGGTGTTGTAATAGAAGCAAGACTAGATAAAGCAAAAGGCCCTATTGCATCTGTATTAGTTCAAAGAGGTAAATTAGATGTTGGAGATACAATAGTTGTAGGCACAACAATTGGTAGAATAAGAGCAATGAAGGATGATAAAGGAAAATCAGCAAAGAGTGCTGGTCCTTCTACACCGGTTGAAATAATGGGATTAACAAAAGTTCCAGAAGCAGGTGAGACATTCTACGAAGTAAAAGATGAAAAAATGGCAAAACATTTGATAGAAAAGAGAGAAAGAAAAGAAAGAGAAGCTGCCATGAACCTTTACAACAAAGTTACTTTGGATAATCTATTTGAAAAAATGGAAAACGAAGATTTGAAGCACTTAAATATAATTGTAAAAGCAGATGTTCAAGGAACTGCAGAGGCATTAAAACAATCATTAGAAAAATTGTCAGATAGCGAAGTTGCTGTAAGAGTTATACATTCTAATGCAGGAAGCATAACAGAATCTGATGTAAACTTAGCAAAAGCTTCAGAAGCGATAATAATAGGATTTAATGTACGTCCTAATTCAATGGCAAAAGATGTTGCAGAAAAACTAGGAGTAGAAATTAAATTATATTCTGTAATATATCAAGCTTTGGAAGATGTTGAAGCTGCTATGAACGGAATGTTGGATCCAATTTACGAAGAAAAAGTTATTGGAAATGTAGAAGTAAGACAAACATTCAAAATATCAAATGTTGGTACTATCGCTGGTGGATATGTAAAAGAAGGAAGAATAGAAAGAAATGCTGGGGTTAGAGTAATACGTGAAGATATAGTAGTTCATGAAGGCAAACTTATATCTTTAAAGAGATTCAAAGATGATGTTAAAGAAGTAGCAAAAGGATTTGAATGTGGATTGCAAATAGAAGGATACAACGACTTAAAAGAAGGCGATATCATAGAGGTTTATATAATGGAAGAAAAACCTCGTACAAGAAAATCTAAATTAAATGAAACTAAAAAATAATGCAATATTGATGTGACATGACGGAATTTTATACATAAAATTCCGTTAACATCACATTAGAAAACTAGTTTTAAAGCATAAATTATATAGCTTTAGAAAGGGATTGAAAAGATGAGTAATAAAAATGAAGCCAGACTTGGCAGAATTAATGAAGAGCTAAAAAAGGAGATAAGTCATATTTTAACATTTGAACTGAAAAATCCAGATGTAACAGGTTTAATAAGTGTTACAAGAGTTAAAATTACACCTGATTTAAAATATGCTAAAGTATATGTAAGTTTATTAAATTCTAAGAGTAAAACAAAAACAATGAATGGTTTAAAAGATTCTGCAAAATTCATTAGATCTCAAGTTGCAAAAACAGTTAATTTAAGAATTACACCTGAATTAGTATTTGAACTAGACGATTCTATGGAATATGGTGAGAGAATTGATAATATATTAAAAGAGTTAAATGAAAATAAATAATTATGGATGTTGAAAAATATTATAAAAATAAAATATAATAAAAAATAATAATAATATAATTATTTTTATCAGAGGAGGAAACATGACATTAGACAACATATTGGAAGAAATAAAAAAGGCTGAAACAATTGTTATATTAACACATGAAAATCCAGATGGAGATGCTGTGGGAAGTGCTACTGCTATGCATTTGGCTTTGAAACAGCTAGGTAAAGAATCAGATATTTTAATTGCGGAATATCCTAAAGCATTTTCTTTCTTACCTGGAATGGAAGATGTAAAAAAACAAAGTGAAATAGATAGATATGATTTAGCTATAACGGTAGATTGTGCTAATATAAAAATGTTGAATGGATTTGCTCCAGTATTTGAAAATGCAAAAAGTAAAATAGTAATAGATCATCATGGCTCTAATACTATGTATGGAGATTTTAACTATGTGGACCAAGATGCTCCTGCATGTTGCCAGCTATTACTAGTATTATTTAGTTATTTTAATATAGAAGTTACAAAGGAAATAGGAACATCTATATTAACAGGAATAATAACTGATACAGGAGGATTTAGATATGATGGAGTAACAGCAGAAACATTTAAGTTTGTGGCAAAACTATCTGAATCTGGAGTAAAAGTTTCAAGAATATATCAGAAAGTATTTGCAAGCATGTCTAAATCTAAGTTTGATTTACATAGAATAGCTTTAAACAGATTAGAATTTTTATATGACGGAAAAATAGCCTTTACATATATAACTAAAAAAGACGAAGAAGAAGTAAATGCCGAAAACGGTGATTATGATGGAATAGTTGAACAAGGCAGAGACGTTGAAGGAGTTGAAGTATCAGCATTTTTAAGAGAGACAGATAAGGGAATAAAAGTATCACTTCGCTCAAAGGACTATGTTAATGTATCTGAAGTATGTAGAATATTTGGCGGAGGCGGTCATATTCGTGCTGCTGGATGCACTATTCAAGGTTCAATAGAACAAGTAAAAAATCAATTAATAAATCAAATAAAAGCTGTAATAAAATAAGGAAAAACTATGATAAGTGGAATTGTTATTATTAATAAAGAAAAAGGTTGCACTTCAAATGATGTTGTAAGAAAAACCAAAAAGATATTCAATACAAAGGTGGGACACACTGGTACATTAGATCCTAATGCTACTGGTGTTCTGCCACTTTTATTAGGTGATGCTACAAAAATATCGAAGTATTTAATTAATCATAATAAGGAATATGAAGCTGTAATTCAGTTAGGTGAAAAAAGAACAACTGCAGATGTTGAAGGTGAAGTAATTGAAAAAAAGATAGTAGATAGCAATATGTTAGAAAAAGACAAGATTGAAAAGGCATTAAAATCATTTGTTGGAAAAAACAAGCAAATTCCCCCAATATATTCTGCAATAAAAGTTGATGGAAAAAAATTATATGAATATGCAAGGGCTGGAAAACAAGTAGAAATTAGGCCAAGACATATAGAGATTTATGATATAGAGTTAGTAAGCGTTAATAAAGAGGAAAAACAGATAACCTTTAAAGTAAAATGCTCTAAAGGCACATATATTAGAACTTTATGTGAAGATATCTCTGCAAAGCTGGGGGCCGTGGGATATATGAAAGAACTAAATAGAATAGAAGTAGGAGAATTTAATATAAAAGATGCTATAACTATTTCTGATTTAGAAGAAAAGATAAAAAATAATGATTTTAGCAGTGTGTTACAAATAGAGGACATATTCAAAGACTGTGAAAGAATGGAACTAAAAGAAAAAGACTATTTAAAATATCTAAATGGTATAAGTTTAAAAGCAAATGAAAATTTAAAAGATGGAGTTTGTAAAGTATATGTAAATGACCAGTTCACAGGATTAGGCATAATAAGAAATGGAACGATTAAAAGAGATTTAGTTCTAACAAAATAAAAGTTTGAAGAAACAAAACAAATATGATATAAAACTAATAGAGAGGGAGGACAAGCATAATGGCAACATTTCCGATATATCAATTGTATGTGAAATTGCAAGATTACGAACCAAAAATGTGGCGAAGATTTCAGGTTATGAACGATATTACAATAGCCAAATTGGCATATATTCTTATGACTTTATTTGAATTGAGAAATAATTATGCTTATGAATTTCGAACTGATGAATTAACATCATATTTACGAAGGCATCCGGAATATGAAAAACACCCTGAGAGATTAGAATCAATGAATAAAACCTTTAAAAAGTACAGATATGGAATAGTCTCGAAAAAAAATATGTATCTATATAAAAAGGTAGAGGGCTATGAACCAATAGAAGATGCTACAAAGGTACAATTGAAAACATTGTTGGTAGCAGAAAAAGACAATGCAATATTTTACTATGACCCTGAGGCGGATTGGAAAATAAATATTGTCTTAGAAAAAATAACAATTGATAGGAATTTGTATGCGAAGGAATTGCCAAGAGTGCTTGGAGGAGAAGGCTTTGGCATAATTGAAACATATGGAAATGCTAAGAATTTAAAAAAGTTTAGAGATACCTTAAAAGCAAATAGATGGAGAAACAGTATAAATTATAAATATTATACAACAGAGCAAAGTAAAAGTTTTTACTTTGATAGATTTGACACAGAAGATATGAATTTTAGAATTAAGACTTTACCTAGGTCATTTCAAGATACTTACGAGCAGAATATGTATGTATCTAATAGGATGATGAGAATAATGAAAAGAAAATATAAAGTATATAAGAAGCAATGATATTTGAGTATTTAATTAAAAAAATATCGAAAACATAAACTTGAGGGCTTTATGTATTGACAAATTACAAAAAAAAATGTATAATTTTAAAGTACTGAATAAATTGATATATATATTATATACATAAGCTAACTAATAAGGAGGGAAAAGAAAATGGCACAACCAAAAAGAAGATGGTCTAAAGCAAGAACAGGTTTAAAAAGATCAACATGGAAATTAGAAAATAAAAACTTAGTAGAATGTCCACAATGTCACGAAAAAATGATGCAACATAGAGTATGCCCAAGTTGTGGTTACTATAACGGAAAAAAGGTAGTATCTGTTGATACAGCTGAATAATATTTTTGATAACAATACGAAAACAAAGTATTGTTATTTTTTTTTTTTTAATATATAATTAACAAAAACGTAGAAAGGAAGGCAGATATTAAATTTTAATATCTAAAATCAAATGAAAAATAGCAAAGAAAAAAATACTAAATTAAATGAGAATAATAAAAAATTAAAATTTAGAGAGAGAAATATATTTTGTTATGCAATAATAATGATAGTATCTATATTAGTATCACTACCGTTCTTGAAGATTTCCTTATTAGGAACTGGAGATACAAGAATACATTTACTAAGAATTATAGGATTGAGAAATTCTATTTTATACTCTAATTTTCCATATATAATAGCACCATTTTATTGTAATAATTTTGGATATGCTACAAATTTGTTTTATCCTCAATTTGTTACATATATTCCATATATGCTTAAAATGTTTACGTCATCATATGAAAATGCTATGGAATTATTTGCCTTTTTTACTATTTTTGCATCAGGAATTACAATGTATAATTTTACACATCAAGTATCTAAAAATAAAATAATAGCATTAATATCAAGTATTATATATTTAACCTTTCCATATAGATTTGAATGTATTTATGAAAGGTTTGCCATAGGAGAGTTTACGGCATTGATATTTATTCCAGTTCTATTTCAAGGATTATACAACTTAACAGAAGGGGATAAATCCAAACATTATTTAATAGCAATAGGAACAATAGGGATGTTATTGTGTCATACTATAACTACTGTATATTCAGCCATATTTTGTGTGATTTATTTAGCGTTTAATTACAAAAAATTCTTTAAAAAAGATGTTATCAAATTATGTGTAATAAATGCTGTGTTTATAATACTAATAACATCATTTTTTACTATACCATTAATAGAGCATAAAATGTCAACAGATTATGCAATTTTTAATGCAGAGATAATGAGAGGTGAAGGAGAAGATGTTTGGGATAATAGTGCTTCTTTTAAGCAATTATTAACTGATGCTGGCAGTGATAAGACCGTGTCTTTTATAATAGGAATACCTATTATAATTTATGTGTTGTTAGGAATTGGAGCATATAAGAAAATAGAAACAGAAGATAAAAAATGGTATGGGGAATTTGCTATATTATCTGCAATTAGTTTGTTTATGGTAACAAAATTGTTTCCATGGATGATTATGCCAAATACATTAACTATGGTGCAGTTTTCTTGGAGAATACTAGTATTTCTTAATTTGTTTTTATCGCCAATATGTGCAATAAATATTTATACAATATTCAAAAATATAAATAATAAAAAAATAGCAATAGGATTTTTAACAATATGTACTGCTATATTGGTTGTGTTTACATCAGCAAGACTATTAGAATTTGTAAGAGAAAAAACAGAAACTGCTAAAGGCAATGAAACTTATGAACAAAGAGTGTTAGAAAAACCTAAAATATCACCAATGAGTATTAATAGAGAATATTTGCCAATAAAAGCACTTCAAGATGGTTGCGAGTATATAAAAAAGAGAAAAGATAATGTGTATGTTCTAGAGGGAAATTGTTCTATATTTGATGAAAAAAAAGATGCTTTAAATTTGTCGTTTTCAATAGATAATGAAGGAAAAACAATTTTGGAATTGCCTTTTATATATTATTTAGGATATGACGTTAAAATAGAAGAAAATGGAAATGTTCAACAATTAAACTATTCGGAATCTGAGAATGGATTTATACAAATAACCATTCCAGATAATATAAGAAGTGCAAATTTATCAATAACATACTCTGGAACAACAATTGAGAAGATGGCATATGTGATATCTATTATTGGAGTAATAATCTTTATAGTATATGGAATATGTTGGCGTAAATCGTATAGGGGGAGAAAATTATGAAAAAACAGGAATATAAAGTTATAATTTTATTAATGTTAGCAATTCTCTTACTGTTATCAACAAATATTTTTGCTAGACAACTAAAAAACCTTGATGAGGTTTGGAATTATAATTTATCTAGAAATATTGCAGAAAATAGAGTAGCATATAAAGACTTTAATATTGTTCAGATGCCATTGTTTTTTATGATCACTTCAATTTTTTTAAGGATATCTAATGAATTAATTGTTACAAGGATATTAGCAGTTGTATTATGCACAATGATAATGTTTTATACTTATAGGCTATTACGAAAACTGAAAATTAATCAATATGTAGCATGCTTTGCTACGTTTCTAATTGCATATGTATTTTTAGAGTATTTTTGCTTAGATTATAATTTCTTTAACTTATTATTAATATTAATTTTGATGTTATTGGAATTGCAGAATATAAAAATAGATAATTCTAATAACGATAAAAGAATAATAAATCATTTAAATGATAATAATAAGATAAATTCAAAATTTGAGTTGTTGGTAGGAATTATTGCTGGATGTAGTTTCTTAGTTAAACAAACTACTGGAGCATTTGTTATGATTGCAGTAATTTTGATTAATTTATTATATATTAAAAAAGATAATTTAAAAGTTACTGTTATGCGTTTAGTTGGTATATGTATACCTATTGCAATATTTGCAATATATTTAACTTTAAGTAATTCATGGAAAGACTTTATAGATTACACGATATTAGGAATTTTTACGTTTAGTAATAAAAAATCATATTTGGAGTTATTAGTAAGTGATGAATTGTACATTAAGATGTTAAGCATAATTGTTCCAGTATATTTTATAGGAATGATAGTTATATGGATATGGAAAAGAGAAAGAAGAGATTTAGTGTTGGTATTGTACTCTTTAGCCTCGTTTATAATTGTATATCCAATTTCAGATAATATTCATTTTTTGGTAGGAGCTTTACCAGCTATAATAGGATTAATTTATGTAGTATATAATTTAATATACAAGGTTAAAGAAAAGTATTTAAAAGAGAAATTAGTAGTATTTGCAAAATACATGTTACAGTGTGCTTTTTATATCACATCAATATTGATAATAGTTTTGCAAACAGTAACTTTAGTTAAGATTGTGAATGAAAATTCTAATTTCAAAGAATTAGAACATTTTAAATATATACCAGTTGATGGAAGACTTTTACAAAGAATAAAGAAAGTTGACGAATATATTATAAATTCAGATAAGCCAACATACATTTTAGACGCTACTGCTGCTTTGTATATGATACCAATAAATAGATATAATAAAGATTTCGATATGTTCTTAAAAGGAAATATTGGTGGAAGCGGAGAAGATGGTCAAATTGATAAGATAAAGAATATGGAAGATGTGTATATTCTAATAATGAGAAATAAGAAAAATAAAAATTGGCAAACACCTACAAAGGTAATGGATTTTATAGAGAATGAATTACAGAAAGTAAATGAGATTGAAAATTTTGATGTATATGCAACCAGGCGATAAAGAAATAAATTTTCTGTGTAACGTAATTTTATATGTTAAGAAAGTTGCATAATATAAAAATTTGATAAAAAGTATTGCACGACATGATAAAATGTGATATTATATTAACATAAAAATAAAGGCAATGAAAAAGAGGAGTAAGTTTATACTGCTAGATAGAGAGTAGAAGCAAATGGTGGAAGCTTCTTGTAGTAAGCAAACTGAAGGTAGCTTTGGAGCCGATATATTGAAAATAAAGTAGATATATCCGTATGGTTTACGTTATAAACTTTTGAGATGTATATTATTAAATTTATATAGTATATAAATAAGGTGGTACCGCGGAGACTCGCCCTTACATAATGTAAGAGCGAGTTTTTTGATATAAATTTAAATAATATAGTAATAGTCTCACAAAGCGAGATTTATAAGTCTTATTAAGTATTTAAAGTTAAGAAAGAAGGGAATGATTGTAGTATGGAAAAAGAAAATTTAGAGGGAAAATATAACCCTAAAGACTTTGAAGAAAACCTATATGCAGAATGGGAAAAAAATGGTTACTTTAAACCTAACATGAACAAAGATGCAGAAAGTTATTGCATTATGATGCCACCACCAAATGTTACAGGAAAACTTCATATGGGGCATGCTTTAGATGGAACAATACAAGATGTTCTTATTCGTTTTAAAAGAATGCAAGGATTTAATACGTTATGGCTTCCTGGTTCAGATCATGCTGCTATTGCCACAGAGGCTAAAGTTGTTGCAAAACTAAAAGGAGAAGGAATTACAAAGGCAGATTTAGGTAGAGAAAAGTTTTTAGAAGAAGCATGGGATTGGACTAGATTGTATGGAGGTACTATTCAGCAACAGCAACGTAAGATTGGTTGTTCTTGTGATTGGGATAGACGTAGATTTACTTTGGATGAGGGACTTTCAAAGGCTGTTGCAGAAGAGTTTGTTAATTTATATAATGATGGGTTAATTTATAAAGGAAAAAGAATGATAAATTGGTGCCCAGTTTGCCATACAGCAATTTCTGATGCAGAAGTTGAATATGAAGAAGAAGCATCACACTTATGGCATATTAGATATCAAATTAAGGGAACGGACAAATATGTTGAAGTTGCAACAACAAGACCAGAAACTATGCTAGGAGATACAGCGGTTGCTGTTCATCCAGAGGATGAAAGATATAAAGATATTATAGGAAAAACATGTATTCTTCCTATTGTAAATAGAGAAATACCAATTATTGCAGATGAATTTGTGGATAAGGAATTTGGAACTGGTTGTGTAAAGGTAACTCCAGCACATGATCCTAATGATTATAAAGCAGGTCTTGCACACAATTTAGATATCATAGAAGTATTTGATGACCATTCAAACATGACAGATTTAGTACCTGAATATAAAGGAATGAAATCTATTGATGCACGTCCTTTAATCGTAGATAAGTTAAAAGAATTAGGAGCATTAGTAGAGATAGAAGATTATACTCACAATGTTGGAAAATGCTACAGATGTCATAATACAGTAGAGCCAAGAATTTCTGAACAATGGTTTGTTAGAATGGCAGATTTGGCAAAGCCTGCAATAGATGCAGTAAAAAATGATGATATAAAATTTGTTCCTAAAAGATATGAAAAAACATATTTTAATTGGATGGAGAATATACAAGATTGGTGTATTTCAAGACAGATATGGTGGGGGCATAGAATACCAGCTTATTATTGTAATGAGTGTGGTCACACTAATGTTTCAAAACAACAGCCAGAAAAATGTGAAAGATGTGGATGTACAGATTTAACACAAGATGCAGACACACTTGATACTTGGTTTAGCTCTGCATTATGGCCATTTTCTACATTAGGTTGGCCAGATGAGAACTCTGAGGATTTAAAAACATTTTATCCAACTGATGTTTTAGTTACAGCTTATGACATTATATTCTTTTGGGTAGCAAGAATGATATTTTCTGGTTTATATGCAAGAAGAGAAAAGCCGTTTTCAGATGTATTAATTCATGGAATTGTAAGAGATTCTCAAGGAAGAAAGATGTCAAAAAGCTTAGGTAATGGAATTGATCCTTTAGAGATTATAGAAAAATATGGAGCAGATAGTTTAAGATTTTCATTACTTTCTGGAACAACAATGGGAAATGACATAAAATATATGCCAGAGAAATTAGACCAAGCATCAAACTTTGCAAATAAAATCTGGAATGCTGCTAAGTTTATAAACATGAACCTAGTAGATAAAGAAGCTATATTAAAATTTTATGAGGATAATTACAACAAAGAAACTAATACGTACAAAGATGATTCTTTAAAAATTGAAGATAAATGGATTATAAATAAGTTAAATCAATTGGTTGTTGAAACAACAAAAAATATAGAAAATTATGATTTAGGTATAGCTTTGGATAAGATATATTCATTTATATGGAATGAATTTTGCGACTGGTATATAGAAATGGTAAAACCTAGAATGTATAGTGAAGACATGGAAGATAAGGTTAGAGTTTCATATGTATTAAATCATATATTTGGAACATCTATGAAATTATTGCATCCATTTATGCCATTTATAACAACAAAGATTTACAGAAGCTTGATTCATGATGAGGATACAGAATTAATGATTTCAAAATGGCCAGAAGCAAATGCAAACTTTAATTTTGATATGGAAGAAAAAGCTGTAGAAAAAATTAAAGAAATAATAACAGGAATTCGTAATGTAAGAGCAAATATGAATATTCATCCATCAAAAAAAGAAGAACTAATATTTGTAACTGATAAATACGAAAAAGTCATTTTAGAAGCGCAAGACTTTATATTAAAATTAGGTTTTGGAAATAAGATTACAATACAAAAAGGAAAAGAGAACATACCAGAAAATGCAATAAGTGTTTTAACGGATGACATTGCTGTGTATATGCCTTTAGAAGGTTTAATAGATATAGGAGAAGAAAGGGCAAGATTAGAACAGGAAAAAACAAAGTTAGAAGCAGAAGTTGCAAGAGGAGAGAAAATGTTATCAAATCCTGGATTTGTAAATAAAGCACCAGAAGCTAAAATAAATCAAGAAAAAGAAAAGTTGGCTAATTATAAAAAGAAATTAGAGGAAACAATTGATAGACTTGCACAATTACAATAAGTTGGTTTGAGTGTATATAAAAACTAGAGGATATTTTTCCTCTAGTTTTTGTATGTTGACTTATAAGCACTGAAAGCAGCGTGTTTAGATGGAAAATAATGAAAAGAACATCCGCTCTTTTGGCATAATAAAATGCTGCAAATTAGGAAAAGAATTTTTCCTTCTGTAACCATGATAAAGACGAGAGTTCATAGTTAAGAGAAAATTTCAATCCCTAATTATACATCATTTTTATTATACCATACGCTAGAGAGTGAAAAAAACTAGTAAACATTATAATTGCAGGCTCTAAGCAATCTATTTGTAATAGCAAGTCCTAAACCTTTTGTAGAAACACCTTGAATTATAATTAAGTCAGCTTTGTATTTATCAGCTTTTCTTAAATCTGTAAAAACATTCTTAGAAACATCTTCTAGAGTAGCTCCCATATTTATGATTTCTATATTACCATTAAAGACATTTTTGAAAAATTCTACATTATCGTTTAAACACATTATCAAAGGTGTTTTTTCTTGTGTAATTGAGTTATTAGCGAGTTCTAATATCTTGTTTTGAAGTTTCTTGTTATCTTCGTCATATACTAAAACGCAATCCGTTTTAGGGGCATAATGTTTATATTTCATTCCAGGTGATAGAACTTTTTTATCAGGTTCCAACTTTCCTAAAACATGCTTATCTACAACAACATCTCCTGCGATTTCTTTTATATCTTCGGCAGTTATTTTTCCAGGTCTCAAAATGTGTGGTATGCCATCGATTACTCTTACAACTGTGGATTCTAAACCGATATTGCAATCACCGCCATCTATAATATAATCTACTTTGTCAGCAAGTTCATCAAATATATCTTTAATATTTGTTCCACTAGGTCTTCCAGAAATGTTAGCGCTAGGTGCTGCAATAGGAACTCCTGAAAACTTTATTAAATTTCGTGCAATTTCATTATTAGGCATACGAACGCCAATTGTATCAAGACCGCCCGAAACTGCCATAGGAACATTATCTTTTTTACTTAAAATAATGGTAAAAGGTCCTGGCCAAAATGCGTTCATCAAACTAAATTCTACATCTGATATATTTTGGGCTATTTGTCCTAACATTTCTATATCACAAATATGCAAAATCAAGGGATTATCAGATTTTCTTCCTTTTGCGATATAAATTTTCTTTACGGCATTTTCGTCTAATCCATTAGCACCTAAACCATATACTGTTTCAGTTGGAAATAAAACTAAACCTCCTGATTTTATTATTTCTCCAGCTATACTTAATTTGGTATAATCATTTGCGTTATTAATTTGTCTTAAATTCAAATAATTTCCGTACTGAAAAATATCTTCTGCATCATTTTTATTCATTTTAATTAGTCCTTTCATTTTTGTAACCACTATATTATACTACAAAACGGGACGTTTTTCAAACTTTTACAGATATCTATTGAAAAAATCTTGAAAATAATATAATATAGGTATGCAAAACAATATGATAAAAAATAGGGGAAGGAGAGTATGATATAAGGCTGAATGTATCGTACAAAAACAATATGTATACTTTGATGGATGGAAAAGCACTAGCTGCCAAGATTAGAGGAGAACTTAAGAAAGAAACTGAAAAATTGGCAGAAAAGGGGATCGTTCCAAAACTTGCTGTTATATTGGTTGGAGATAACCCTGCTTCTAAAATTTATGTTAGAAACAAAAGCAAGGCTTGTGTTGAAAGTGGTGTTGAATATGAAGAAGTATTATTAGGAGCAGAAACTAGTATGGAAGAATTACTTTCTATTATTGATAATCTTAATAATAGAAAAGACATAAATGGAATATTACTTCAAAGTCCAATACCTAACGGATTGGATATAAATAAAGCATTTGAGAGAATTGACTACACAAAGGATGTTGATGGATTCAATCCAATTAATGTTGGAAAATTATTAATTGGTGTAGATACTTTTATTTCATGTACACCTTATGGAATAATACGAATGCTTAAAGAATATAACATAGCAATAGAAGGGAAAAATGCTGTTGTTATAGGTAGAAGCAATATTGTTGGAAAGCCTATGGCACAATGTCTATTAAATGAAAATGCCACAGTTACAATTTGTCATTCGAAAACTAAAAATATTGCAGAAATAACAAAAAAAGCAGATATATTAATAAGCGCAGTTGGAAAATTAAATATGGTAACAGCAGATATGGTAAAAGAGGGAGCTGTTATTGTTGATGTTGGAATGAATAGAAAACAAGATGGCAAATTAGCTGGAGATGTTGATTTTGAAAATGTTAAGGAAAAAGCATCTCACATCACACCTGTTCCAGGTGGAGTTGGACCTATGACGATTGCAATGTTAATGACAAATGTTGTTAAAGCTTGTAAAGCTCAAAATAATATTAAATAAAATAGCTTAAATATTGAATTGAATAGTGTAAAACAAAAGCAAATTAGTTAATATTATCTTTTCTTTTAAAGTAACAATAAGGGGAGAAAAGAGGTATTATTATGAATGAATTTAAAAATATTAATTTGCTTACATGCAATGATAGCAAGTATCCAGAAAAGTTAAAACAGATTGTAGAATATCCAATATGCTTATTTTGTAAAGGTGACATAAGTTTGTTGCACGAGAAGAGTATTGCAATAATTGGTTCTAGAAAATGCACAGCTTATGGAAAGCAGGTAACTTCTGCTTTTGCGAATGGAATGGCAAAGAAAGGATTTACTATAATTAGCGGTGGAGCGAGAGGAATCGATACATTTGCTCATTTGGGTGCTCTTGCTGTAGGAGGAAAAACTATAATGGTTTTGGGAAACAGTTTGGAATATGTTTATCCGCCAGAGAATAAAAATTTAGAGGAGCGAATTTTAAGAAATGGTGGGTTAATTGTTTCTGAATATATGACGGGAACCAGACCAAGTAAGTATACATTTCCTCAACGTAATAGAATAATTAGTGGGTTATCAGATGGAGTACTTGTAATTGAAGCGATGAAGAATAGTGGAGCTCTAATAACTGTTGATTTTGCGTTGGAACAAGGGAAAAATGTATTTGCTGTTCCAGGCAATATTACAAGTAAATGTTCAATTGGAAGTAACGACATTATAAAGCAGGGAGCTAAGTTAGTAACCACACTGCAAGACATTTTTGAAGAGTATGAATACTAAAAATATTCAAATACTTTTAATGTATTAGGAATTTGTAAATGACAGTATAAAATCAGTAGGAAAATACAAAAAAATTACAAAAAGCTTTTACTTTTATACGATTATGTAATATAATATTGATGTATTCAAAAAAGAAAAATAGGAGGACTATTTAATGGGAAATACAAACAAAAAAAAGTCAAGTGCCAAAAAAGCAAAGAATGTAAAAAGAAAAGACTTAGATAAAGAAATTGGTAAAAATAAAAAGAAAGGATTTTGGAAAAGACATCCAAAGTTCAAGAAAACAATAAGAATACTTATAATTTTGTTTATTTTGCTAATAATTGTAGGAGCTGGAATAATCGCGGGAATTTTCTTTAGCGATAAATGGGAGATATCAGAAGAAAATCTTACATTAAGCAAAATAAATACAACAGTATATGATAAGGATGGCAATGAAATTGCAACAGTATCTGGCGATGAAAAGAGAAAGGTAGTACATTTAAGTGATATTCCACAACAATTGCAAGACGCATTTGTATCAATAGAAGATAAAACATTTTATACACACCATGGAGTTAACTTAAAAAGAACAGTTGGAGCCACTTTAACATATGCGATAAATAGAGGTAAAGGCTCTTCTTATGGTGGAAGTACCATAACGCAACAATTAGTTAAGAATTTGATGAATGATAAAGATGATTCAGGAATGGCTGGTGTTCAAAGAAAGATAAGAGAAATTTCTAGAGCATATCAGGTTGAAAAAATTCTATCTAAAGACCAAATACTGGAATTATACTTAAACCTTATATTTATGGGTGGAGATGTTTATGGTGTTGAACTTGGTTCACAATATTACTTTAATAAATCATGTAATGAGCTGGACTTAGCACAATGTGCATTTTTAGCGGGAATAAACCATTCTCCAAATAGTTATAATCCATTTACTGAAACTGATAATTCAGAAAAGATAAAGAAAAGAACAAAAACAGTTTTAGGCGAAATGAAAAGCCTAGGAAAAATTACTGAAGAAGAGTATAACTCAGCAGTTGCTGAGGTTGATACAGGATTAGCTTTCGAAAGAGGCACTACAACATCTGCTGCAACAATGTCATATTTAGCAAAAGCAGCATTAAACCAGGTTGTAAAACAATATGCCGAGGAAAAAGACCTTGATGTGGATTATGCTACAACTAAGATATATGGTGGTGGATATAGAATTTATACTACTCAAGATAATTCTATACAAACTATTATGGAAAATCTTTATAAAGATAACGATTATATCTATTCTGGTAGACAAAAAGATAAAGATGGAAATCTAATAAACAAGCATGTTCAATCTGCAATGGTTGTAATAGACCACAAAACTGGTCAGGTTGTAGGATGTATTGGAGGAATGGGAGATGATGTAGATTCTAATGGATTAAATAGAGCTACTCAATCACCAAGACAACCAGGATCATCTATTAAACCTATAGCATCAATTGCACCTGCGTTGGAAAAAGGAATAATAACAGCTGGAACAGTTTATGATGAGTCTAACACATACTTTGGAAATTATAATCCTACAAACTCACATAAAGGATTAATTACAGTTAGAAAAGCTATAGAGATTTCTGCAAATACTACAGAAGTTAAGATAATGTCTGAACTAGGACCTAAAAATTCAATAGATTTTATGAGACAAATGGGAATTACATCTCTTGTAACAGCATCAGAAAATTCTAGTCATAACGACGAAAACTTAGCATTAGTTCTTGGTGGTGTTACAAACGGTATATCTGCTTTAGAAATGGCGGGAGCATATGCAACAATAGCTAATGGTGGAGTGTATATAACACCAACATTCTATACAAAAATGACGGATGCGTCTGGAAATGTTATATTAGAACCAGTTCAAGAAAAAAATAGAGTAATGTCAGAAGGAAATAGCTATATAGCAAGAAGCATATTAACAGGCCCTGTTGGCTCTGGTGGAACAGCACCATACTGTAAGATATCTGGTCAAGAAACTGGAGGAAAAACAGGAACTACAACAGATAATAAAGATAGATGGTTCTGTGGATTTACATCATATTATACGGCTGCAACATGGTTTGGTTATGACCAGCCAGAATATATATCTTCAAGTACAAACCCAGCAGCTAGATTGTGGGCATATGCAATGAAAAAGATACATGCTGATTTAGCTGATTCAAGCTTTGAAAAGCCAAGCAATATAGTATCTGCAACGATTTGCAAGGATTCTGGAAAGGTTGCTACAAGCTCATGTACAAACACATATACTGAATATTATGTTAAAGGTACGGTACCAGATGAATGTGATGGTCATAAAGTACTAACCATTTGTACAGATACAGGCAAGATTGCTAATGAATTCTGTCCTAATACTGAGGAAAAATCATATACTTCAAGACCAGAGAAAGAAGATACAACATTGTGGAAAACAGATGGTTCAGATAAGTATGACGTTCCAACAGAGGTGTGTACAGAGCATACCAAAAAGACTATAAAAATGATAAATGTTGTTGGATTAAGTAAAGATGACGCAATTTCAAAAATAAAAGCTTTAGGATTAAAAGTTACAGTAGAGACAAAAGAGTCAGATAAAAAAGAGGGAACTGTACTATCTCAAAGTAAACAAGAGGGAGCAGAACTTTCTGCTGATGAAACAATAACAATTGTTGTTAGTAAAAAGAAAACAACTTCAGATAATGATGATAAGAAAAATGAAATAAAAGAGAATAAAGAAAATGTAAATGAAGTTGTTGAAGATTAAATGAAAGGTTGATAAAAGTAATGGATTTAATTTTATATAATACACTTACAAAACAAAAAGAAAAATTCATTCCTTTAGAAAAAAATGAAGTAAAACTATATAGCTGTGGTCCCACAGTATATAGTTTTGCTCATATAGGTAATTTTAGAGCATACATTTTTATGGATACACTAAGAAGAACATTGAAATATAATGGGTATTCATTAAAACATGTAATGAACATAACAGACGTAGGTCATCTAGAGTCTGACGCTGATGAAGGCGAAGACAAGATGGTTAAAGCTGCTAAGAAGGAACATAAAGATCCATATGAAATAGCAGCTTATTATACGGATGTGTTTTTAAAGGATATGACAAAATTAAATATTGATAAACCAGAAATAATAACTAAGGCAACAGAAAATATTCCACAGATGATTGAGTATGTAAAGGATATTATTAAAAATGGATATGCTTATGAAACAAGCAAAGGAATATATTTTGATATTTCAAAATTGGATAAATATCCAGTGTTATCTAATAGAAAATTGGATGAACAAATTGCAGGAGCAAGGGTTGAGGTTGATCCAGAAAAAAGAAATCCATATGATTTTGCTATATGGATTAAGGCTCCAGAAAATCATATAATGAAATGGGAGAGCCCATGGGGACTTTCATACCCAGGATGGCATTTAGAATGCTCTACAATGGGAAGAAGATTCTTAGGAGAAGAATTTGATATCCATACAGGTGGTGTAGACCATATACCAACACATCACGAAAATGAGATTGCTCAAGCTAAGGGAGCTACAGGAAAGATACCTGCTAGAACTTGGATGCATTGTGAATTTTTATTAGTAGATGGCGGAAAAATGTCTAAAAGCCTCGGAAATGTTTATACTGTTTCACAATTAGCAGAAAAAGGAATAACTCCATTAGCATATAAATTATTTTGTTTTACTGCACATTATAGAACAAAATTAAACTTTACATTTGAAGGCGCAATGGCTTCTCAAGTAGCATTACAAAGACTATTTGATAGCTATTTAAAACACATTAATGGAACAGAAACAGTTGAAGAAAATATTATAAACGAATACAAAAAAAGATTTTTAGAATGTATTAATGACGATATGAACATGCCAGCTGCTATGAGTGTGGTATGGGAAGTTGCTAGAAATAGCAAAAAATCAAAACAGTTTGCAGAGTTACTTTTAGACTTTGATAAAGTATTAGGTTTAGACATAAAAAATGCAAAAACTTACTTAGAAGAGAATAAAGAGGAAATCCCAGAAGAAATACAAAAACTTGTTGAGAAAAGAAAAATCGCAAGAGAGAATAAACAATGGGCAGAATCAGACAGATTAAGAGATTTGATAATCAAAAAAGGTTATACAATTAAAGATACTGCTGATGGAGCTGTTGTAGAGAAGAAAAATTAATAATAAATAAACTATTGCACAAAATATTGTTGTGGAAAGGAATGAGGCATCAATGCAAGGTAGTGAAAAACAAAAAGAAAATTCAAAAAAAACAAAAGATAAAATACCTTTCTTCAAAAAGGTATTAATAAGCATTAAAGATTTCGAAAAATACGAAATGTTTGCAAAAGAAAATGTAGGACAAGCTGTACTATATCTGGTAAAGATAATGGCTATTTTTTCAGTTTTAATAACGGTACTATCAGTGTGTACTTTTTCTAAAAATTTGAGTAATGTGATGAAAAAGTTTGATGAAAATGTTGATAGTTTAAATTATGCTGAAGGTATTGTTACTATAAATAATAACGAGAAAACTGAAATAAACGATTTTGATGATAGTATTGGCACAGTTATTATTGATACATCAGAACTAAATGATGAACAATTACAACAGTACAAAAAAGATATAAATGAGAGAGGTACTGGTGCGATAATTCTAAGAGATAAAGTAATTATTATTAATCAAAAAATATCTGCATTGGCAGAAAGTGATTATGACACAATGCTTAAGGCCTATAATATTGAGTCTTTAGACAAACAAACAATTTTAGATTATTATAACAAAAATTATGTATCTATCTATATTGCTATTACTTTATTAATGTTTGCATATATGTTTGCAATATATACAATAAATGTATTGATAGATTGCTTAATGTTAGCAGTATTGGCATTCTTTACAAGTAGAATTGTAAGATTAAAAATGAAGTTTTCAGCATCATTTAATATTGCTGTGCATGCACTTACTTTACCTTTAGTATTGAATATGATATATATAGTGCTTAACTTCTTTACAGGAATTACAATAAAATATTTCCAAGTAATGTATACAACAATAGCATATATTTATATAATAACTGCTATACTTATGATTAAATCAGATTATATAAAAAATCAAATGGAAGTTCAAAAAATAGTAAGCGAGCAAGAGAAAGTTAAGGAAGAAATAAAAGAAAAACAAGAAAATGAAAAAAATGAAAGAGAAAAAGAAGAGGTAAAAAAGAGAGATAAACAAAAAGAAAAGAAGGAAGAGGGTCCGTTACCTAGAATTGGAAACAAACCTGAACGAGACAATGCATAAGATAATTGTTAATTAATAATTAGAAAGGGAATTTGATAACATGAGTAATGAATCAAAAAAAGACGATAATAAAAAAAGAAAAGGTAAGCAAGATAAGAAAAAAATAACATTGTATATAGTTATTGCTATATTAGCTGTTATTATAATGGCTTCTTCAATATATTTAGTTTTATCGAACAATAAAAAAGATGAAACAGAGATAAAAGAAGGAGAAATTGCTTATACAGAATTAATAAAAGAAATTGATGCAGGCAATATTGAACAAATAAAAATGACAGTGGGAAGCACATCTATCAAAGTAAAAATGAGAGATGATGAGGAAATAAAAAAGGCAATAGTTCCAAGCACTCAAGCTTTTATGGAATTAATTCAAGATAAAGTTCAAGAAGGAAATGATATAGAGTTAATTCAAGAAAAACAAAGTTCATTAGTAACTATAGGAGAAAAATTATTTTCCTTGATACCTACAATTATGTTGGTTGTATTGTTTGTTTTCCTAATGCAAATGCAAGGATTGGGAAGCAAAGGAAAAGTTTATGATCCAGAAGAGGAAGATGTAAAAACAACATTTGACGATGTAGCTGGAATTGACGAAGAAAAAGAAGAAATGTTAGAAATTGTTAATTTCTTAAAAAATCCAGATAAATTTTATAATATGGGTGCGAAAATTCCAAGAGGTGTATTGCTTTGTGGAGAACCAGGAACCGGAAAAACTTTAATTGCTAAGGCAATAGCAGGACAAGCAGGTGTGCCATTTATTCCAATGAGTGGTTCAGAGTTTATAGAAATGTTTGCAGGATTAGGAGCTTCAAGAGTAAGAAAATTATTTGAAAAAGCAGAAAAGATGTCTCCATGTATAATATTTATAGATGAGATAGACGCTATTGGTGCAAGAAGAACAGACGCATCAGGAGCAGAAACAGAAAACAATCAAACATTAAATCAATTATTAGTTGAAATGGA
>OIYO01000859.1_pt1 | contig 20856 bp, 21 predicted proteins | sample 1588191 | NCBI WGS metagenome assembly OIYO01 (sample SAMN03283275) | human gut metagenome | biome: human-associated habitat; material: feces | host: Homo sapiens | place: Peru | collected 2012 | reverse complement strand
TTTTTGACGCGGCGCAGCAGGTCGTCAATCAGAGCGCAGGCGTGATAATCGGCAATACCAGCATTGACATAGATTCCCTTGTGGGCGATCTGCAAACGTCGCTGGAAGCTATGAGCCTTGGCGGACTGATTGGACTGTGGTTTCAATCCCTGTTTGTCGGGCTGACGATGAACATTCTTTCCATCTGCATTATGCTGGTGGTCTACGGGAGAATGATTGAAATATATCTTGTGACCTCGCTGGGCCCCATCCCGCTTGCTACCATGACAAACGGAGAATGGCGCAACGTCGGGCAAAACTATCTGAAATCTCTGCTGGCGCTGGGCTTTCAGGCGTTCTTGATTATGGTGGTCGTGGGCATTTACTCGGTTCTGATCCAGAGCATTTCCGCGACGGGCGACGTGTCCGGCGCAATCTGGCTGGCAATGGGCTATACGGTGCTGCTGTGCTTCTGCCTGTTCAAAACGGGCAGTATGGCAAAGGCCGTGTTCAGCGCCCATTGACGGAGGGCTTGCCTATCGGAACGTACAACATCATTTACGCAGACCCGCCGTGGCGCTATGAGCAGAGAACGGTGCAGGGCGCGGCAGAAAATCACTATCCCACCATGAGCATTGACGAGCTTTGCGCCCTGCCTGTGCCGGAGCTGGCAGCGAAAGACTGCGCCCTGTTCCTCTGGGCAACCTTTCCACAGCTTCCCGAAGCCCTGCGGCTGATCCGCGCATGGGGCTTTCGGTATAAAACCGTGGCGTTCGTCTGGCTCAAACGCAACCGCAAAAGTCCATCATGGTTTTATGGCATGGGCTACTGGACACGCAGCAATGCGGAAATCTGTCTGCTGGCGACCAAGGGCAAACCCAAACGGCAGTCGTCAGGCGTACATCAGTTTATCATCAGTCCCATTGAACAGCACAGCAAGAAGCCGGATGAAGCGCGGAACAAGATTCTTGCGCTCATGGGCGATCTGCCCCGCGTGGAGCTGTTCGCCCGGCAGAAAACGCCGGGCTGGGACGCATGGGGCAATGAAATTGCAAGCGATATTACACTTGTGGAAAGGAGTTAGCGCATGGCCTATGTGAACGTGCCAAAGGATTTGACGAAAATCAAATCCAAGGTGCTTTTCAATTTAACAAAGCGGCAGCTTATTTGTTTTGGGCTGGCGGCGCTCATGGGAGTGCCGCTTTTCTTTTTGCTCAAAGGCGGCATCGGGACAACGGCTGCGGCAATGGTGATGATCGTTGTCATGTTCCCCGGCTTTCTGTTTGGGGTGTATGAGAAGAACGGGCAGCCCCTTGAAGTGGTGGGGCGGCAGATCATAGAAAGCTGCTTTCTGCGCCCCAAGGAGCGCCCTTATCAGACTGTCAACGCATACGACGCCCTTGTGCGTCAATATCAAATGGAACAGGAGGTAAAAGCGATTGTCGAAAAGAGCAGACAGCGCGGAAGCAAAAAGCATGGCGGACAAGCCCAAGCTCACCCGCGCCGAAAGAAAACAGATTGAAGCCGTCATTCGTAAATATCGCGGTGACGGCAAGCCCCATACCGCGCAGGACACGATACCCTATCAGATCATGTACCCGGACGGCATCTGCTATCTCGGAAACAGGCGCTATTCGCAGAGCATTGAGTTTTTTGACATCAACTATTTGCTCGCGCAGCCTGACGATCAGACGGCTATTTTTGAATATCTCTGCGATCTGTATAACTATTTGGATTCTTCCATCCATGTGCAGTTCACCTATCCCAACCGCAAGTCCGATCGGGAGCAGCTTGCTCGGAGCTTTGAAATGCCGCCCTGCAATGACGGTTTAGACCCGATCCGTCAGGAGCAGACGAACATTCTCAAGCGGCAGCTTGCCCGTGGCAACAATGGCAGCGTGAAAACCAAATACATTACCTATACCATTGAAGCCGATAACCTCAAGGCGGCACGGGCAAGGCTGTCGCGTATCTCGCTGGATATTCAGGGCTACTTCAAAATCATGGGTGCGGTGTCTCGTGTGCTGGACGGCAAGGAGCGTTTAGAGGTGCTGCACGGCATCATGCACCCGGATGGAGAACGCTTCAACTTTGACTGGAAGTGGCTTGCCGCTGGCGGGCTTTCCACCAAGGACTTTATCGCGCCGTCCTCCTTTGCGTTCAAGAACAGCCGTATGTTCCAGATGGGCGGCAAGCTCTGCGCTGCAAGTTTTTTGCAGATCATTACGCCGGAGCTGACCGACCGCATACTGACCGATTTTCTTGATACGGACAGTAGCCTTGTCGTCAATGTCCATATTCAGGCATTGGAGCAGACAGAAGCCGTAAAAATGGTGAAGCGGAAAATCACAGATCTTGACGCTATGAAAATTCAGGAGCAGAAAAAGGCTGTCCGGGACGGCTACGATATGGATATTCTGCCGTCCGACCTTGCCACCTACGGTGGTGCGGCGAAAAAGCTGCTGCAAGATCTCCAAAGCCGCAACGAGCGGTATTTTCTGCTGACGTTTCTTGTTCTGAACTACGGAGATACCAAACGCAAGCTGGAAAACGATGTGTTCCGTACAGCAGGCGTAGCGCAAAAGCACAACTGCACCCTGACGCGGCTGGACTTCCAGCAGGAGCGCGGGCTTGTGTCCTCGCTGCCGCTTGGGGAAAACCAAATCCATATCACGCGGGGCATGACGACCTCGGCCGTGGCGATCATCGTTCCCTTTGTGACGCAGGAGCTATTTCAAGGCGGCGATTCCCTCTACTACGGGCTGAACGCCAAGTCCGGCAACATGATTATGCTTGACCGCAAAAATGCGCGTTCGCCCAACGGTCTTGTATTCGGCACACCGGGCGGCGGCAAATCATTCTCCTGCAAACGGGAAATGATCGGTGTGCTGCTGAAAACCCACGATCATGTGCTGGTATGTGACCCGGAGGGCGAGTATGCGCCGCTGGTAAAGCTGCTGCATGGGCAGATCATCAAGCTCTCACCCACCAGCCGCGACTACCTGAATCCGCTGGACATCAACCTGAACTATTCCGAGGACGAAAACCCGCTGGCGCTCAAATCCGATTTTGTGCTGTCCCTCTGTGAGCTGATTATGGGCGGCAAGACCGGGCTGGAAGCCATCGAGCGCACCGTAATTGACCGCGCTGTGCAGCGTATCTATCAGCCCTACTTTGCAGACCCGCGCCCGGAAAATATGCCGATCCTATCCGACCTCCATGCCGCGCTGACAGCGCAGCATTTGCCGGAAGCCGACCGTGTGGCACAGGCGCTTGACCTGTATGTGTCGGGATCGCTCAATTTCTTCAACAACCGAACGACGGTTGACATTGACAACCGCTTTGTCTGCTTTGACATCAAGGAGCTGCCGAAGAACCTGAAAAAGCCGGGGATGTTAGTGATTCAGGATCAGGTTTGGAATCGTGTCACCCGCAACCGCAACACAGGCGTATCGACATGGTACTACGCGGACGAATTTCATTTGTTACTGAAAGAGCCGCAGACCGCAGCATACAGCGCGGAGATCTGGAAGCGATTCAGAAAATGGGGCGGTGTGCCGACGGGTGCGACGCAGAACGTCAAGGATCTGCTGTCCAGCCCGGAAATCGAAAATATTCTGGAAAATTCAGACTTCATCTGTATGCTCAACCAAGCGGCGGGCGACCGCAAAATTCTTGCTGAACGTCTGAATATCTCGCCGGAGCAGCTAAAGTTCGTCACCAACTCCCCACCCGGCGAAGGACTGCTGTTCTTTGAAAATGTGATCCTGCCCTTTGCAGATAAGTTCCCACGGGACACCGAGCTTTACCGCATCATGTCCACCAAGCCTAATGAAAAGTTTTGAATAATGGAAAGAAATGCGAAGAACGGCTGAGTTTCAGCCGTTCTTACCCAAATATCTTTCGATAAAATTTTCTGTTTCGTTGTCATAGCGATTGTAGCCAGGATAACAGACTTTGGTCTTTCTGCCAACTTGTTTGGGATTCAGCTGGAAGATCGAGATTTGCTGTTTCCAATGCCTTGCGCTTCATTTCTGCATCCGCACGGGCGTAAACCTCGGTCGTTTCAATCTGCACATGTCCAAGAAAATCTCGAATGTAATGAAGATCAACATCTGCACGGAGCAGGTGCATTGCTTTGGAATGGCGGATAATATGCGGAGTAATCCCTTTTTTGCCCTCCATCCAAGAAACTTGAGCCATGTATTTATTTAGAATATAAGTGACTCCGGGTCGGGTCAGTCGCTTTCCTTGGTGGTTGACAAACACTGGATCATCTGGTTTCCGCGCAGCGTCCAAATGCCACATATTCAGATACTTTTGCAATATGGTTGCCGTCTGTGACATAAGCGGAACGACACGCACTTTTCTTCCTTTGCCATAGAGCCGGATCGTTGCTGGTGTTTCCAGACGAATATCTAACAAGGAGAGATCAATCAGTTCTTGAACTCTTGCACCAGAGTCATAGAGCAAACACAGCAGCGCCGTATCTCGTATCCCATATTTTTTCGTCTGGTCTGGAAGTGAAAGTAGCTCTCTCAACGCCTGTTCCGGCAGGTATTCCACAAACCTCTTTTCTGTTTCTTTCATCGGAATTGCAAGAATACGCTGGCAATGCAGCAGCATTTCTGGGTTTTGGAACTGCACATACCGAAAAAACGCATGGATCGCAGCTAACCGCACATTCCTCGTCGAAGCACTATTCCCGCGGTTTACTTCCAGCCAATCCAAAAAGCGAATAACCAAGTCGGCATCAATATCAACCAAGCAAATCCTGTCTATCTTTTTGTTCATCTCCTTCATAAATAATAAAAGCAGGCAAAAGGTGTCCCTGTATGATTTTATGGTATTGGAGCTAAGATTTCTTGTGCCTGCCAAGTGTTTTGTAAGGTAGCTGGAAATACAGATAGCGAAATCAGATGGATGTTTCATTTGAGTTGTCCTCCAACGGTATTAAATTGCCAAACAAAGCTTCGGATTGCTTCAGGATAGCTGGAAAACTTTCGGCGGAAAGGTGAATATACTGGCTGGTTGCCTGCACGGTTCTGTGCCCCATATATGTCATCAGCAGCGGGAGTACTGCATAAGGGTCTTCGCCATGCGCTGTCAGCTTTTGCAGACTGTGTACGCAAAATGTGTGTCTCAAGTCATGCAGCCGCGGCCCTTTTCCCTTGCCGCGGTATGGAATGCCAGCCCTGAAAAGAATGTCCCTAAATGTTGTGTCCATTGTTGCAAGACTGTATCTGGAACCATCCGGTGAGGGAAAAAAGTATTCATCTTTCCTGAGAAACCCCATCTGTTCACTGTACGCCATAAAGCGTGCCCTCAAATTGTCATCCAGCGGAATGAGGCGATCCAGACTTGTTTTTGTGTTTCGCAGGAGAAAGAAACCATCCTCGAAATGAACATCACCCACAGTTAGATTCAACGCCTCAGAAATGCGGAGTCCGCAAAAGCATAGGACACGGAACAACAAAGGATAGACGATATGGCGCTTCGGGCTGCACTTGTTGAACCGAAACCCATCAACGACTGCTAAGATTCGCGCAATCTCATCATAGGTAAAAATATAAGGAACAAAGTCATGCACTTTTCTTGGAATCAGTTCAGATGGAATTCGATATGCGGAAAAACCGTTGCGGTTCAAAAAATCCGCAAGGCGTTGCATGATATAGATGCGGTGTTCAATCGTTGCGGATTTTTGGTGCGCTTTCGGCGCTATCCATTCGAGCATAAGTTCTTTACTCAAGGAATTTTTGCAGTCTCTCCCCAGAAGAAAGGTATCGAAGCTCTTCAAATATGCTTCAATACTGTTGTATTTGAATCCGAATCGCTGTTTTTCTGCAACGAATGCAGACAGCAGCGGAGCAAGATCACTTTCGAAAACTGCTGTTTTAGGTGGTGACTGCATAATTTTCACCCTCCACTAAGGTGCAGCACCGCAGCTGCTCCGTATCTGCGCGTAAATATTGCATAGTGGTCTCCAGACTTTTGTGACCGAGAATCTCCGAAATAACCGGAAGCGGAATCTCTTTCCTTAGAAGTTCGTTGGCCAGACTGTGCCGAAGTGTGTGCATCCCGTGATTTTTCTCCGGCGTGACCTCAATGCCCGCCTTATACAGATACTTGTTAAACATACCGTAGAGGTGATTGTTGTCACTGAATTTTTGAAATGGCGGTTTATGTGTAATGAACACCAGCTTCAAATCAGATGCGGGACGCCCATTCTTCACATAGTCAATAATTGCCTGTCCGACATCTTCAAACAAAGGAAGAACCAATGGCTCATTTGTCTTGTACTGCGAGATCTGAATACAATTCTTTTCCCACTTTATATTGTCAAATTCCAATCGAATCACATCGCTGACCCTAATTCCAAGCCGGGCAACCAGCAGAATGATTGCGTAATCCCGTTTACCGACGGGACTGGCTAAATCAATGCAAGCCAGGATTTTATCAATATCTTCTCTGGTCCAAGTAGACGGAATGTGTTTCCGCTTCAGCAGTACGTTGGACTTTGGAATAAAAAGAGACAAGTCATCCTTTGTAAATTCATTTAGGTAGAGATACCGAAAGAAGACACGCAGATGGCAAAGCGTGGCGCGAAGATTTCTGACAAGATCCGGAATAGATGTAGATAAAAAAGATGAGATATGCTCTGGCGTCATATCTCTAAAAGAATCCACTCCTACGCTATGCAGATGGTTGGTGATGCGTTTTAGTGTACGTTCGTAATTGACAATAGTTTCTGGCTTGCTGTTCTGACTCCGCAGATGCGAGATGAAATCTTCTGTTATAGCTCGGAAAGACTCAACCCACGGCAAATCCTTGAACCACGGCGTATGATAGTTTCTGATTTTTCCATAACGGCGATATTCCAGCAAGTTGCGAAGCGCGGCTCTTACCTCATACTGCCGTTTGGAAACATTGATATTCCCACTCTGAATATCGTAGTTTTTCAGCAGAAACTCATCCATTGACGCTTCATCAATGTCGAGACTTCCATGGAAAAAGCAATACTCTTTCCAATAGCGTTGACGCAGCCCGATGGTGCTGTCAGTGTACCCCAAATCACGTAATGCATCTGAAATACCCCGAAGCTCTTTGTTGAAATTGTTTGTAATCATAGACACACTCTCCTTTCAAGGTGGTGTGTCTATTGTCGTTGAAAGGAGACATCCATGCAATTATTATCGCAAGTTTTTTCCATAAAAATGCTTTATAGACAGCTAATTACAATCACTCTTTCCATTTATAAAAACTTTTCATTAGGTTTGGTGGTCATGATGCGGTAAAGCTGGGTGTCCTTCGGGAAATCGTCCTTGAAGGGAACGATGGTCGAGCCGTAGAAAATCAGCCCCTCACCGGCATTGGAATTGGTGATGTAGTTCTGCTGGCTGGGCGAGATGTTCAGCGCCTTCGAGAGAATCTGCCGGTCGCCGGACGCCTGATTCAGAAGGTAGACAAAATCCGAGTTTTCAAAGATGTTCTCCACCTCACGGGACGCAAGAAGATCCTTGACGTTCTGCGTGATGCCGGTCGGGATGCCGCCCCATTTTCTGAAACGCTTCCAAATTTCCACGGAATACGCGGCGGTCTGTTCTTCCTTCAAGAGCAAGTGGAACTCGTCCATGTAATAGCGCGTTGCCTTGTGCTGGGCGCGATTGATGGTGACTCTGTTCCAAACCTGATCCTGCACAATCAGCATACCGAGCTTCTTGAGCTGCTTGCCAAGTTCGCGGATGTCATAGCAGACGAAGCGGTTGTTGACATCCACATTCGTTCTGTGATTGAAGACGTTCAGAGAGCCGTGAACATAGATTTCAAGGGCAGTTGCGATGCGCTGTGCCTCCGGCTCCTTCTGATTTCTCAGAATGTTGTAGAGGTCTTCAAGGATCGGCATTTTCTCCGGCTTGGGGTCTGCAAGAAACTCCTGATAGACCATGCGAACGCTGCGGTCAATGATGGTCTTCTCAACCGGCTGCAAGCCGTCCTTGCCGCCGACAATCAGCTCACACATGGAGAGGATGAAGTCAGATTTCAGCGTCAGCGGGTTTTCCTCTTCGGAGTAGTTCGTGTTGATGTCCAGCGGATTGATGTAATCCGTGCTGACCGGCGAGATGCGGATGACCTGACCGCCGAGCTTCTGCACGAGGGGGAAATACTCGGCTTCGGGGTCGCAGACGATGATGTCATCCTCCGTGATGAGGAAGGCGTTCGTCATTTCGCGCTTGGCGGAGAAGGATTTACCGGAACCGGGTGTACCCAAGATCAGCCCGTTGGGGTTCTTGAGCTGCTTGCGGTCAACCATGATCATGTTGTTGGACAGCGCATTCAACCCGTAGTAGAGAGCTTCGCCGCCCTGAAAAAGCTCCTGCGTGGTGAACGGCACGAAAACCGCCGTGCTGGAAGTGGTCAGCCCGCGCTCGATTTCCACCTGATTGACGCCGATGGGCAGAGAGGACATCAGACCTTCCTCCTGCTGGAAGTCGAGACGCTTGAGCGCACAGTTATACTTTTGGGCAATGGCGGCGGTCTGAAATACCGCGTTTTCGAGCTTCTGGCGATTGGTTGCCGTGTTCATGATGAGGATGGTCACAAGGAACAGTCTCTCGTTGCGGGTCTGGAGATCCTGCAACAGACGCTTCGCCTCACCGCCGAAGGTGGCGAGATCGGACGGGATGATGTCCATATCGTAGCCGGAGCGGACTGCCTTTTTCTGTTCCTCAATCTTCATCTTGTCGAGATCGGTGATCTTCGACTTGATGCTCTTGATAGCCTTTGCCTGGTCAATCGTCCGGATATGAAAATTGACCGTGATGTTGCTGTCCATCTCAAGGAAGTCGGCAAGCATACGGTCATTGAGTTCCGGCGCGAGGATTTGCAGGAAACTCGCCGCGCCGATGGTTCTGCCCATCTTGAAGCACTTGCCTTCACGGAAGTCAAAGGAAGTGGGAGCGATGAAGTCCTTCGTACTGAGTCCCGTCCGGGCAACCATGTCAAAGGAAAAGCGGAACGGCTCATTGGTGTCCATGTTAAACACATCATGAAGCACTTTCAGCCGCTCGTAGCCGGACAGCGGTTCCGTCCTCACACCGAGGGTTTTGAAGTTATTGAGAATGTCGGTTTCAATGCGTTCGAGCTTCGGCTTTGCCGTGCGGAGGGAATCCGCCTCAATGCCGAAGGTGATGTACTTCTTCTTGACAAGTCCGTTGTTGCCCTTGGTGAGCTGGCTTTGCAGCATACCGGAATACTCAGAGCGGATGTCGTTGAAGGCGTCCTCCTGTGCCGGAATGTTGATGCGCTTGCGGAACTCATTCAGGCTTGCCTTCTGATTGATGAAGGAGAGCTGGACGAAAATAGAGCTGTCGAAGTAGTTCAGAAAGTCGCACCAGTTCTCAAAGATTGCGGTCTTATCATCGTTCTGTGCAAGCTGGTAGTTGATGTCCTCAAAGGCGATGGACTTCGTGTAGAGGCGGCTGTTTACCTTGCAGATACCGTCGCGGCACATCTCCAAATAGGGAATGGTCTGCTGGGCGGACTTGCGGACTTTCTTTGCCTTTCTGTCCTTTTTCTTCTGCATGACGATCCGCTTCTTTTCCTGAGCGGAAAGGGCATCACCGTAAACGACGCCGTTTTTGACGGTCATCTTGGGCTTTGCCTTTGCTGTGCTGTTGTTCAAGCTGCAATTCCTCCTGTTCTTTGATTTTCTGCTGAATTTGAGCATAGAGATTGCTTGTGCGATAGGGACGCACCTTGTCCCGGATAAACATGGACTGTACGATGTGGTACAGATACTTCTCGGCGGGCTGACCGTCCTTCTCGTAAAGCGCGAAGAAGATGAACGGGAGCATGATCACCACCATCAGCATTGCCGCCGTAGACAAGTCGAGATGCGTCTTCGCCAGAAAGAAGATCGGAACGCCGACCGCCGCAGCGATGGAAAAACAAATGAGCTGCCGCTTGGTCAGGTTGAACATGACCTTCGTTTTGACACGGTTAAGATCCTTCGGGACCGGAACAAATGCCATTGACTGTTTCCTCCTTTCTAAGCTGCTTTTCGTAGCGCAGCTTCATTTGTGCGGGGTATTGATCCTCCTTCGGCTGACGCTTGCCCGTCCAGCGAAGTCCACCCGCTTTGCCTTGGCAGATCCAGCCGGAAGCCCGGAGGCTTGCGCCGTTTTCACTTTCCAGCGTGTAGGTGATGATGCGCTTATAGCCCATAGCCGCAGCAGCTCTTGCCGCCGCGCCGTAGAGAAAGCTGCAAGCGTTCTTTGCGCCATTGGTGCATAGCCTTGTGACCTCCAACGTGAAGCCGTCATCCAGATACCGGCTGACAGGACGCCCGGCGATGATTACGCCGACCAGCACACCGTCTGCTTCACAGCCGATGGAAAACTTGTGACCGGCAACTGGCTTATGATGCCGGTGATGCTGCTGGACATACTCGTTGGCGTCTCGAAGAGAGATAGGTTTTAGCCGCAGCATGGTGTTTCCTCCATAGGAAGATGAGCCGTGCATTCGACCTCGTTGCCCCAAACGTCCCAGCCTTCGGGAGACTGACGGGCAAATAGTTCTACGCGGGGAAGGTCTCCCATGAGCCGAACAATGCGCTCCCGCGCCTCATCCGGCTTTTTGGAATGCTCTTCGATGTGGCTGAGGATGACCTGATGCACACCGGCGTCAACACGCTTCGGGTGTCCCTTTGTGGCAAGAATGCAGATTTCGGCGTTTGCTCTTGTCCAGTAGCCCATGCCGGTAAAGAGATCGTCGTTCCTTCGGTTTTGCTTCACCCATACAAAAGCCACGGTCTTATAAGAAAAGCCCCATGCCGTCAGCACTTCGAGTGCTTCACAAAGGCACGGGAACGTGATCCAAAGGAACAGGGCGCAGTCCTTCGCGGCAAGCTCACCAACCGGAAGCGCCTTGATGTCTTCAATGCACATCGTCGGATAGTGGCTTTCCGCTGACCGTCCCTGTCCTTTCTTGGAGTAAGTCCGATACGCCCAAGGGGGATCGGCGTAGATGATGCTGTACTTCTTCATGCTGCCAACCTCCTTAGTGCGCATGGAAGATGGATTTTGCGAGGCTTCCGGTCTTGAACAGCGAGAAGCACAGAATAACCGTGTACGCTGCCACAGAGAACAGAGCCGAGTGAATGTTGTCTGCGATAATCATGCCGTTGATCAGCACCGCATAGATGCCGACGCAGACCATGATGAGAAAGCCCTGAAATGCCAGAGCGAACAGACCTTTCAGATAGTTCGTGCCGATGCTGCCCCATTCGCGGTTGCTCATGGTTGCAATGGGAATAGGCGCAATGCTCACGGTGCAGTAAATCTCAATCATGCGCCCGTAAAGAATGACCGTAATGAGGATCGCCATGATTTTGAGGCACAGGCTGATCAGGAGCGTTTCTATCGACAGTCCGAGCAGTTCTCCGACGCCCATGTTCTCCATGCCGGTACGCATCTGCGCAATCGTCGCATCAATGTCAATGCTGGTGCTGCCGTGGATGACTCCGGCTGCACCGGAAACCACGTTCTGCCCGATGTCGAATACTGCCATCACGATGTCAAACGTGTGCGTCACGAGGTAGATCGCCACAGCCGCCTTGAAAAACCACTTGAAGAACATCCAAGTGTCCATGTCGTGAAGGTTGTTTTTCTCGGTGATCATGGAAATCAGCTCGTAGCACAAAACGAAGGTGATAATGATACCAGCGATGGGGACTATCACGTTTTCGGATAGTCCCCGGATCATCTGGTACACGCCGCCGTTCCAGCCGGACGGTGTTTGCCCGACCTCGGCGGCAATCGTTCCTACCTTCTCGTTGACATCGGTGAACATATTGGTCAGGTTGCTCTCGATCCATCCGATCAGCATATCCTTGAGAGCCTGTTCGATCTTTTCTAAAATGCTGCCCAATATTTCACCACCCTTCGGTTAAGCTGGGCTTGTCGTGGATTAGCCGAACAAACCGGAGAGCAGAGGGATGAGGGTCGTGCCGATCAGCACCACACCACCGCCAGCCATGAGCTGCTTGATGCCCTGAGACTTGGCACCGGGGTTGTCGTTGCCGTAGCCTTCCATGAGGTTGACAACACCCCACACCGCAAGACCGGCACCGAGGGCGATAACGAGCGTCTGAAGAACCGTGACAGCCTGATTGATGAAAGCCATAGATTTTCCTCCTTGATTTGAAAAAGATTGGTTGTGTATTTTTGAAAATGGGCATAAAAAAAGAAGCCCCGTCGCTGTTCTGCTTTGGGAGCCATCAGGCTTTACCCACTGCGCAGTGCAGCGACGGGGCTTTAATCCGCTTCGACCTCGCCCATATCATAGAGGTCGAATGTGTCATCGGGCTTGACTACCAGCTTGTGCTGCCGGTACTTCTCGATGTCAAAGGCGTTCCGCTTGTCATAGTCGGAGAGCTGCCGGTACTTTGGATGCTTCGTAATGTCGTATTTGTTACTGAGAAAAGGTCTCACGCCTCGAAGCTGCAAAATACACTTGGCTCCGTCCATGACGGCGATCTCATCCTGAGACATCAGTTCCTTGCCAGTCTTCTGATAATTCAAGCCGTAGGAGTTGTTGTTGGAACGGGTTTCTGAGGTGTTGTAAAGGTCGATTGTCTCCTTACCCAGCACCTCGCTGATTTCCTTGAGCGTGGATTTCTCCTTGCCACCAAGAAAAAGGGTGCAGTCGCAGTTGCCCGTGATGGTGTCCGCCGCATCCTTGTAGATGGTCTTGAGCTGAGACTGGGACTGCAAGATGATTGACGCCGAGATTTCCCGGCTTCGGATGGTTGCGATGAGCTTATCAAACTTCGGGATTTGACCGATGTTCGCAAACTCATCCAGCAGACAGCGCACATGGACGGGAAGCCGTCCGTTGTAAACGTCATCTGCTTTGTCGCAGAGAAGGTTGAAGAGCTGGGAATACATGATCGCTACAACGAAATTGAAGGTGTCATCGGTATCGGAAATGATGACGAACAGCGCCGTCTTCCGGTCTCCGATGGTGTCCAGCTCCATCTCATCGTAGCTCATCAGTTCCCGCAGCTCTGCGATGTCGAAGGGCGCAAGCCTTGCACCGCAGGAAATAAGTATGCTTTTCGCGGTCTTGCCAGCCGCCAGCTTGTATTTGCGGTATTGCTTGACCGCAAAGTGGTCAGGATCGCGGGCTTCCAGCTCATCGAACATGACATCCACGGGGTTCTTGAAGGTCTCATCGTCCTCTCTGGCTTCCGAGGCATTGATCATTTCGAGCAGAGTAGTAAAGTTTTTCTCGTGGTCGGGTGCCTCGTACCAGATGTAGCCGATGAGGGCTGTGTAGTAGAGCTTTTCCGCCTTGACCCAGAAATCTTCGCCGGACTTATCGCCGTCCCCCTTGGTATTGAGAATGATGGTATTGACCAATTTGAGGATGTCCTTCTCACTGCGGATGTAAGCGAACGGGTTGTAGTGCATGGATTTCCGGAAATTGATGGTGTTCAGCGACTTGATAACGTAGCCGCCCTTTTCAAGCATCTTGCCGCATTCCACCAGCACCGTACCCTTCGGATCGGTCACAACATAGCTGCTGTGCATCTGCATCAGGTTTGGCTTCACGAAAAAGCGCGTCTTGCCTGAGCCGGAACCGCCGATGACAAGGATATTTTTGTTGCGGGCGTATTTCGGTTGCTTCGGGCGGCTGTTCATGGTCAGAAACTCCGTCTGCGTCAGAATGACGTTGTTGGAGAACTCCGGATCCGTGTACGGCTTGATGTCCTCCGGCTTGCCCCATCGGGCAGAGCCGTATTCTTCGCCCTGCCGGAACTTCTTGCGGTTCTTGCCCTTGACGTAGACCGCCAGCTTGAGCAGCGCACCGGCAATCAGACCGATGAGTAGATCAACGGGATGAAAGCTGGGTAGCGGATTTGCAAAGGCAGTGCCGAACACGGCAAAGCCGTTTGTCAGCTTGTCGATGAACTCTGTGCCGGGGGCAAGTCGGAACACGGCGGCAATCTTATCCGCAAAGTAGAAGGCGAAGACATACGGAAGGTTCAGAAGAATGAGCTTCTTCACATCGGGCTTGTTCACAGCTCCACACCCCGATCCTTGGTCTTGACCTTGACCTTCTCCTTGTGCTGCGCCTTGCTCTGGGCTTTCTCCTGATCCAACTTGTGCCGGATGGACGGCTGTTCCTTCTGCTTGACCTTTTTGGCGGAGAACTCCTTGAAGGCGGCGGTCATGACATCCACATCCCGTCCCTTGAAGAAGACAAGATAGCTGGGCGGCTCAACGGAAACGTCCTTCTTGAGCGCAAAGTCCAAACCGTATTTGCTGGCAGTCCGCTCGAAGGACTTGATGTTGCCGTCTGTCACTTCGATGTTGGAGATGGCGGCGTTCTGGCTCATCAGATGCTTGATGGACTGCTTGCCGCGATAGGTTTTGGGTTGCTGCATCTGCTTCTGCGCCTTCTCAATCTCCTGAACGAACTTGTCCAGAGCCTTTTTCAGCACCTCGGCGGAGATTTTGCCGCCCTTGATCATGATTGCAACAACTTTGGTGTTGACTTCATCCTGCATTGCGGTGTTTACCTCCTTTCGTTGGAATGATTATGGGGACTGCTGCCGAAGCTAAGGCGGCACAATCCGGCGATAGATGATTTTCATTTACACTGTCCTCCTTTCCGAGCATTGCTCACGATGGTATTCATTAAAGAGTGTCTTCGCAAAGGCTATAATCGTAGGTCTTCGGCTTCTTTGACCCTGCCGATCTGTCCTGCCCGTAGAAATCATGATTGACGAGCGCGGAGTAGTAATTGTCTATCGTCAGAGAGGCGTTATACAGAGCGGTCAACAGGTACGCCCGGATATTACGGATGTCTGACGGGTTCTTGTTCATTGCTTCCAGAACGTACTCTATGTGGCTGCTATTCAGCTTGAGAAAGCGGGACTTGACCACTTGCTGCGGCATATCTTCGCCATTGATGCGGATGGTAGGAGCAGTTGAGCAAACGGCATCCAGCATGATCTCGACAATTTCACCGAGGCGGTCTCCGTCAGGGCGGTCTTTCATAATCTCGTATTCGATGTTCTCTTCGATGATTTCTCTATATCGCTCTCGCTCATCCATCCAATCAGTCCCATCATTTCTGCGTCCTGTGCCTGAGTGATTGATAGATGGAGTATTGTTCAAGTGAGTATTATCTTGGTGCGTAATTACTTGGTTCGTATTTATTTGCATTGGGTTTCCCGATGTCGGGACATCCGTTGCCGGTTTTACCGGTATCGGCTTTTCCGATGACGGTGAATCCAACGCCGGTTTTGACAACTCCGGTATTTCAAAGACAAGATACTCGCTTTGCGCCATTCTGCCGTTTTTGTCCCTACGCTGACGCCTGATGATATAACCGGCATCTTCCAATTCCTGCACAGCAGAGCGAACGCCGTCGATGCCGTCCGCGTTGAGCTTGGCAAGCCCCTTGAGGGAGTAGTCCCATTCATCCGGAAGGCTGAGGATTTTCGACATCAGCCCAACAGCCTTGAGGGAGAGCTTCTTGTTGCGAAGATGGTGATTGCTCATCATCGTGAAGTTCTCGATCTTGGGGACTCTGAAAACTGCCATAAAATCACCTTGCCATCTTGGGAAGCAGCTCTTCGCCGCACTTTTTCTGGAACTTCATTCGGATGACATCCTTGCCCTTCGGCGTGAAGTAGGTCTGAGAACCGGTGTAGCAGTACGTCACAAAATCGCGGACGATGAACAGTCCGGCATTGCTGTCCTTGTTGTAGGGAAGAAGCTGACCGGAGGGAGAGCGGAATAGGTACTTTTCTCTAAGAAGGAACTGGACGAACTTGCGCTCCGGGATTTTCAGTTCCTTCGCCGTTGTTCTAATATTGGTACAGTCATCCGGATTGATAAAGGCATCGTAGTAATCTGCTTTGGGCTTTGCCGTGTTCAGCTCAACCTCAAGAGCCTTTACGCGATTCTTTTCTCGAATCAACGCCTGAGCGAACTCCATGATGACCGCCGGTTCCTTCTGAATGCGTTCCAGAAGGGAGTCCGTCATGTAGCCGCCGGTCTTGCGGATGGTGGGGACAACTTCATCGAACACCCAGTGTTCAAACTTCTCAGCAGCAGGAAGTTTGCTGTGAACAATCAGTCGGTAAACATCGCCCTCCGGTATATAGGAAAGGGACTGCATACCACCGCTTGTAAGGGTGTCCCGTTTTAGGACACCCTTGCAGTGATCAATAATTGCCTTTCCGGGTCGGGCATATCCAAGCGCTTTCGCAATATCTGAACCGCAGAACAGGAGTGTTTCCCCTTCGAGGATCGTTCGCACCTCACCGAACTGTTCATTCTTGAAGACTTCGATTTTGTTATTCATGACTGACTTCCTTTCCGGCAGCAGATGTGCCATTTTGATTTTTGAGAGTAGAAACGGGCTTGCAGCAGTAGGGACACTCTGCAAACACGCAGGACTGATATTTCCAGAAGGGACGGTGAAAGCGGCAGCTTCGGCACTCAGGGAGAATGCCATCCGCGCCGCTGTCAAAATGCTCAAAGCCGGGTGTGGTCTGCATCAGCAATTCGAGTGCTTGCAGATCACCGGCTGTCATGCGTTTCATGCTTAAAAACTCCTTTCCTTCGCCGCATCGCCAGCAAATATTCCGGCTTTTGGGCAACAAAAAAAGAGGGTTTGCTTCTTACTCCAAATTGGAGAAGAAACAAACCCTCTTCGTTTACGATGTAGTTCAGATGATTTCTCGGATGGTATGAATGACACCGAGCAGCAGCCCGATGAAGAAGGCAAGTCCTCCGATAAGACCGCCTATGATTAAGTTCAATGCGAAGATGCCGACTGAGCCGGAGATACCGTAGCCGCTGGGAACGAACCAGAGGCACATCCTCCGGATGCCGAACGGTAATCCAACGCAGATCCACATAAGGAAGTAGTCGCATACGCCGTCAGGCATATAGATCGGCTTGAGAAATGACGCGAGGCAGAACGCAAGCGCGATCGGAAGCACAACCTCCTTCAAGAAGACTTTGATAGCACCCACTATATCCTCCTTCTGCCGGAAGTGTGCAGCAGCACCCTCCGGCTTGCTTGATTATTGTGAAAGTCCTTTGTTTTCGGTCAAAAAAAGAAGGGACTAAGCCAGAATGCCTTGATTTTCAAGGTCTTTCTGATTTAGTCCTATTATCGCACAATAATCTTTATCCAAGCCAGAACCGAAGAAGCGATCAACCGAAAGCTCTGCGGTGCCGACTACGAGGAAAACGACTTTATCTTCAAATGGCCTAACGGCACTCCCTTTTCGCTGGATTACGTTTCTTCCCATTTCTCGCTTCTCCTGAAGAACAACCACTTGCCGCATATCCGTTTCCGTGAGCTTCGGCACAGCTGCGCCAGCCTGCTCCTGAACAACGGTTTTACGCTGAAAGATGTGCAGGAATACGCCGATATTCAGATGACCGCGAACATTTACGGACACCTGGATATGCAGAGAAAAGAGCTTCTGACGCAGAAAATGGCGTCCAGCCTCTTCTAACACCACGTTAGAAAAGTGTTAGAAAAACGTTAGAAAATGCCCCTTTGTCGAAGGAAAGCGAGAAACGGCGAAAAACAAACCTGCCCGAAAAGTTCTAAGAAATATAAAAATTGACCCCAAATCTTGCGATTTGAGGCCAATTCATGGTGCGCGAGGCGGGACTTGAACCCGCACGTCCGGAGTGGACACTAGAACCTGAATCTAGCGAGTCTGCCAATTCCACCACTCGCGCATATTTTTAACGCTCGATAATAATAACAGACAGAACACAACTTGTCAAGAGTGTTTTTTCATTCATATAAAATTTGCTTTACATCCATGCGGCATAATGGTAAAATTATTATCACCTGAAAAATAAAGGACGTGTTGACATGAACATAAACCGCGCGGAACTGAAACGGCGCTCAAAGGGCATGATAGCCGTTGCCAAGCCCAGTCCGATAGCCGTCGGGGCTGTTTTCCTGCTTATCTCGGTTATATTCAGTCTCCTGTCGGCGAGACTGCTCGGCGCAAGCATGACGCAGAGCGATATAAACCAGATCATGCAGCATATGCAGAACGGCAATTACGATTATGCAATCATGTACATGCAGGATTATCTGCCGCCGTCCTCCTCGTATTTCATGGATATAGTGCTGCAATTTGTGCTGTCCATCGTCTCGGCAGGTTTTATCATTTTCCTGCTCAATACCGTCCGCGGAACGGGCGCGTGCATGGGGAATCTGCTTGACGGCTTCGGCTTCTTCTGGCGTATACTTGTACTCAACATTCTTGAGGGAGTCTTTATTTTCCTCTGGTCGCTGCTGCTTGTCATACCCGGAATAATCGCTTCCTACCGCTACAGGATGGCAATCTATATTCTGGTAGACCATCCGGAGATGTCCGCTCTTGAGTGTATTCGCGAGAGCAAGCGCATGATGGCCGGACACAAGTGGGAGCTGTTCATACTCGACCTGAGCTTCATCGGCTGGAAGCTGCTTTCCGGGCTTGCCGTTATCGGCTGGCTTGTGAGCATATGGACTACGCCTTACTTCGGCCTGACCTATGCGCAGTACTACGAATCCCTCGCTGGACATACGGCACAGCAATACAGCTATGATCCCAGCAGAGACCCGTGGGAGCGGTAAAGAGCGGCAGTAACCATCACATTTCGTATACAACTATAAATCTGCAAGCCCATATATGGACGGCTGGAGAGCGGCTGTCTGTATATGGGCTTTTTTCAGCTCTTTTTAATGATTGAATGCTCTGTTATTTACGGCCCCTGAGTCTTTCAATGGGTGCAGTATCAGGAAACTGAGATTTACCAGCACAATCGTTGCAGCCCACGAAAGCGGGAACGCATGGTAGAGCGTCGGGAGCGAGGCGGCTGACGTTGTAAATATGCCGGAGAAAAGGCTGCGTAACATGACTATCGTAAAAATCGGAATAGAGCTGCATACGGTTGATGATACCAGACACAGCCGCAAAATGCGCCTGCATCGTTCCAACTGCCCGGCGGCGAAGTTCTGACTGGTGAAAGTGGCCGCTGTCTGCCCAAATGCCGTAATGATATAACAGGTGAAGTACTCAAAGTTCATGGCAATGGTGCTTCCGGCGATCGCTGTTTGTATTGCGGCAGGAATTTCCGCGGTTTCGTTTCGCCCGATGTGATTTGCGATCAGGATATTTATGCCGATAGATAAGCCGGAGGAGACCGTGACGATCAGCGCGATGATCTCGGTGTTTGTTCCTACCGCTGCAAGTGCGCTTGCATTGCCGAAATAGCCGACGACGGCGGTATCTGCCGCGTTGAATAACTGTTGGAGCATACTGCTCAGTGCAATGGGCAGCGTAAAATACAGCAGTTTTCCGGTCAGCGCACCGTGCAGCATATCCATATCCTTGGATTTCAAGTTCATATATATCCGCTCCTGAATCAGTGTTGAAATAGTATAAATGATATGCTAGAATACAAAAAGCGAATATTATAGATAATTAAAATCGAAGAATGGAATGGATACAGCATGGACAATCCTCTGTTGAAATACCTTGCCTTTGTAAAAACGGTGGAGAAAGGCAGTTTTACACGCGCGGCGCAGGAGCTTGATTACGCACAATCCTCTGTCAGCAAGATGGTTGCAGACCTGGAAAACGAATGGGGCATGACGCTCCTGGAGCGCAGCAAAAACGGCGTCTGCCTGACCTCGGCCGGAGAGCAGATCCTGCCGTTCCTGCGCAAGGTGCTGAACGACCATCAGGAGCTGGAGGGACAGATCTGCCGTTCCGGACAAATACGCAGATGGACTGCTGACTGAACATATCAAGTCCGGGGGACGCGGCGCCTCCGGACTTTTTTTGCGCCCTGCGGGCAGCCGTTTGCTTGACCACATGCAAAAGTGGTATATACATGTGCACAAAAATGGACGGGCAAATTTGTTCAAAACGTAAAATAGAGCCGCGGACAGCCGCGGAAAAACGCTTCATTATTGACAAAACATAAATTGCTGGTAAAATATATGTAAAGTTGATGTAAATAAAAAATGCAGGATTTTCACGGAATATGAGTTGGAATTCCGGCAATTACCGGTACAACTCCCGGAACTTGCATGCGATCTGACGTGTATAGTGTATTTAACGGCATCACAGGTGCCGTAAATAATATTTTATGGAGGAAAACAGTATGAAAAAGATTTTCGCACTTCTTCTTGCTCTGTGCATGGTCTTTGCTCTGTGCGCCTGCGGACAGTCCGCAGCTCCCGCTGAGCAGCCCACCCAGCAGGATACCGCACCTGCCGAGGATGCAGCTCCTGCTGCCGAGGCAGATCCGATGGAGGAGCTTATCGCCGCAGCTCAGGCTGAGGGTGAGCTCGTTGTCTACGGCTCCTGCGAGGAAGAGTACCTTGCAGCAGCCTGCCAGAACTTCGAGAAGCTCTACGGCATCAAGACCACCTATCAGCGTCTGTCGACCGGTGAGGTTCAGGCAAAGATAGAGGAAGAGAACGGCAACCCGTCCGCTGACGTCTGGTTCGGCGGCACGACCGACCCGTACAACGTTGTTGCGGCAGAGGGTCTGCTTGAGGCTTACGATGCACAGAATGCTTCCCACCTGCTCAGCGACATGTACCGCGACAAGGACGGCTACTGGTACGGCATCTACAAGGGAATTCTCGGCTTCATGGTCAACACCGATGAGCTGGCCCGCCTTAACCTTGAGGCTCCTCAGGATTGGCAGGATCTGCTCAAGCCCGAGTACAAGGGCCTGATCTGGCTGTCCAACTACAACACCGCCGGCACCGCCAAGCTGGTCATCAACACCATGATCCAGAAGTACGGCCACGACGAGGGCA
>OIYO01000858.1_pt1 | contig 20887 bp, 9 predicted proteins | sample 1588191 | NCBI WGS metagenome assembly OIYO01 (sample SAMN03283275) | human gut metagenome | biome: human-associated habitat; material: feces | host: Homo sapiens | place: Peru | collected 2012 | reverse complement strand
CGGCGCTTGTTCCGTATACCGCCACTATATACATAAACATTATTTTAAGCCATTTATTTGTTTATGAGGAGCAGGGAATTATGAGCATAATTTCCGCAATAGGGCTTTTATACACCGTTTTCCTGCTTTACCAGTCTACAAGAATCAATCAGAAATACACGGTGCTTGAGGCGGCTGCCTCAATGCCTTTGGATGTTCTGGTGGCGGTAATAATAATTCTGCTGCTTGTCATTATTTATATGCTGGTGCGCCAGATGTTTATTTTTGCCGCAACGGTATTCCAGGAAATAATTTACCGCATCAATTAGTAAAGGAGATTTTTCGCATATGTTGAAAAAAGCGTTGGCGGGTATTTTAACCGCGCTTTTATGCACAGGTTGTTTTTTCGGCACTGCTGTTGCGGCGACTGAGGATTTTCGTGAAAACGAATTTACAAAATGCGCCGAAAATTCCCTTTACGAACTGTATGTTATAGGCGCGGGCGAGCGCAGCGGAGAATTTTACGTTAAAAGCAAATCGGGCGGCGAAGCCTTTTACTCAAACCCGCAAAATCGCAATTTTTCACCCGATGGACTGCGTGAAACCGAAAAGGAAAGCTCGCAGCTTTTAATTCAGCTTTACAGCGAAAAAAGCGGAGCGCTGAGAACCCTTAACAGCTTTACGGGCGCGGGCGAGGGGAAATATGTCACCGTTGCTTTAAGTGGCAACGGCTTTGACGCGGCTTATAAAATTAACGGCGCAGTTAAGCTGAAGCTTAAAATCCGCCTGACGGAAAAGGGATTTACCGCCGAAACGGATGTCTCAAAAATTAACAACATAAAAAATAATGTGATTACAAATATTCAGCTTTTGCCGTATTTTTCAGCCGCGCCCTACGGCGAGCAGGGCTGGTCGCTTGTGCCTGACGGCAGCGGCGCGCTGATATACAACAACACAGAAAAGGCGAACGCTGCGGTTTACGAAAAGGCGGTTTACGGCGGCGATGCAGCCTTTGCCGAAACGGTAAAGGCAACCGAAACCGAGCAGGCTTATATGCCGTTGTTCGGCGCCAAGTCAAACACAGGCGCGTATCTTGCCGTGATTGATAAGGGCGCCGAAAACGCCTATATCAACGCAGTGTCAGCTACCGACGCCACGGTATACAACCGTGTGTACTCCTCCTTTAAAACAGTAGGGTCGGATAAAATTTCAATCGGCGAGGGCGTCGGCGAAATATCGGCAAATACCGAAACTTACGATACCTCATCACCGCTTACAAAGAAAATAAAGGTAAGCTACCTTTTAGCCGAAAAAAGCGCTGATTATTCCGATTTGGCCCGGCTTTACCGCGAACATTTGGGGCTGAAACAGGTCAATATAAGCGCCGAGCCCTCGGTGTTTTTAGAGCTTTACGTCGGGCTTAAAAGGAAAGAGAGTGTTTTCGGTATTCCGCTTACGGTATTTAAAAAGCTTACCACCGTAAAGCAGGCAAAAGAAATCACGAGCTATTTTAAAGAGCAAACGGGCGCTGAACCGATAGTATCTTACCGAAATACCGACACGGCAATAATTTCGGGCAAAATACAGAATAAATACCGCTTTAAAGGCTCGCTCGGGAGCAAAAAGGAGCTTGAAGAGCTTAAAAAGCTTTGCGGCGGCAATTTGTTTTTGGAAAACAATATTTTTTCTGCCAAAAAGGGCGGAAACGGCTTTTCCTCCGTCAGTGATACAACGGTAAGAATTAACCGCAACAGCATAATGCTTTATAATTTCAACCCCGCCACTACTCTTAAAGATAAAAAGCTGCCGGCGGCTTATGTTATTAAATCCGTAAGGCTTAATAAAATTTACACCAAGTATTTTAATTCATTAAATAGAGCGGGGTTTGAGCCGGCGTTTATAAATCTCGGCAATACCGCTTACTCGGATTTTGATACTGACGGCTACATAAGCCGTGCCGATACTGTGAAAATATTCGGCGCACTTCTTGAAAAATACGGCAAAAACGGGCTTGTGTACTCACCCAACGCCTATGCGTTTGCGGCGGGTAAATACACGGCTGATACACCGTTATATTCCTCAGGCTATGATATTATCAGCGAGGACATACCCTTTTATCAGCTGCTGCTTTCGGGCGTTAAGGAGTATTCAACCGAAAGCCTGAACCTTGATGCTAATACCGATGTTACATTTTTAAAGGCGCTTGAAAGCGGCGCGTCGCTTAAATTTACCTTTGTTTACGGCAATATAACCTCGGTTAAAAACACGCAGTACGATTATCTTTTCGGGGCGGATTTCAATAACCGCAAAAAGGAAACTGCCGGATACCAGAAAAAGCTTTCGGCGGTATATAAGGAGCTCGGCTCGCGCGTTGTTAAAAGAAATTCCGTAATCGGTGCGGGTGTTCGGCTTACCGAGTTTGAAAACGGCTCGAAAATTATTATAAACTACTCTGAAAAGGCAGTAAAAACAGAGTACGGAACCGTTGAAGCGGGTAATTATCTTACAGTAAAGGAAGGGTAATGTTAAATGAAAATACAAAACGGCAAAATTAAAAAGCATCATCTTTCCTACACAGGCAAAAAAGCGCTTTACGGCTATTGCTTTATTGCAATTTGGATACTCGGCTTTATAAACTTTTTTGTCCGCCCGCTTATTGATACGGTCATTTACTCATTTAACGACGTTCAGTTTGACAGCAGCGGCATAAGCCTTACCTTCAACAGCTTTTCCGCCTACCGCAGGGCGCTGCTTGAAGACCCCAATCTGTTAAGAGAGCTGCTCGGCTGTTTTACGGAGCTCATCTACTCGGTGCCGGTAATAGTGGTGCTGAGCATTATGATTGCCGTAATGCTGAACGAAAACTTTGTGGGTAAAACGTTTTTCAGGGCGGTTTTCTTCCTGCCGGTTATAATTTCCGGCGGGGCGGTGCTTTCGGTAATACGCGGCAATGATATGATGTCTATGATGGTCGAAGGCACAAAAAGCGGAAGTATGCTTGAAATTTCAAATGTGCAGACCCTTATTCAGGAGTTTGCACTGCCCGAAAAGCTTTCGGGATTTTTAATAACCGTATCAAACACCGTGTTTGATATGCTTTGGAAATCCGGTATACAAATACTGCTGTTTTTAGGCGCATTGCAAACCATAAGCCCCAGCATTTACGAGGCGTCGAAAATTGAGGGCGCCTCGCGGTGGGATAACTTCTGGAAAATAACTATTCCTATGATTTCGCCTATGATATTGCTTGCGGTTATTTATTCTATTATTGATAGCTTTACCGACTCGGGTAACGCCATAATGAGCCGCATTTTAAACAATGCGAATTACCTAAAATATACCGATGGCTCGGTGCTTTCGGTGCTGTACTTTATTTCAACCCTGCTGTTTATCGGCATTGTGTATTATGTATTGAATAAAACGCTGCCGTATTCCGGCTCAAAGAGGTGACGCTTGTGGCAAAACGGAAAAATAAAGGTCTTTCGGCGCTGCCATTTAAAATTTTCAGGTTTACTATTCTTTTAGGGCTTTCCTATATACTGCTTTATCCGCTTATATTTATGCTTTCAATGGCGCTGCGTCCGCTTGATCAGGTTGCCGACCCTACTATAGTATGGATTCCGAAATCACTGACGCTAAGCAACATAATCAATGTTTTCGGATTTATGAAATTCGGAAAAGCCTTCGGCAATACAATGCTTATTTTCGTGCTGAGCGCCGCTGTGGAGGTTATGACCTGCGCTATTGTGGGCTACGGCTTTGCAAGATTTGATTTCCCGCTCAAAAAGCTTTGGTTTGTGGGCGTCTTACTTACAATTCTTGTGCCTACCCAGTGTATTATGATTCCGCTGACCCTGCAAATAAGGTATTTCGACTTTTTCGGAATAGGCAGGCTGCTTTCGACCTTTGGAATAAACGCCACCGTAAATATGCTCAACACCCCGTTTGCGCTTTATGTGCCATCGCTTTTTGCAAGCGGAATACGCTCGGGGCTGTTCATATTCATTTACCGCCAGTTCTTTTTGGGGCTGGCACCAGAACTTGAGGACGCGGCATATATTGACGGCTGCGGACCCTTTAAAACCTTTTTAAAGGTAATGCTGCCGCTTTCAAGCGGGTCAATTATCATAGTGTCGCTTTTATCGCTTGTGGCGCACTGGAATGACACAATGTTTTCAACCTTTTTCTTTGAAAACCTAGATACACTTAATTCTCAGCTGTCACTTTTGCAAAGAACCGTATCGCAAAGTGTAAGCGGAGATATTGTGGGGGCGACCGCAGCCTATCAGCAGGCGGGGGCGCTGCTGTTTATGCTTCTCCCAATGACGGTATACATCATCTTCCAAAAGTGGTTTACCGAAAGCATACAGACCTCGGGAATAGTGGGATAAACCGGTATACAGGCTTTGTTAAGTCTTTATATAAATACAGCCGTAAGGCAAAAGGAGATTATTATGAAAAAGTCAGCTTTAAGATTATTTGTATTTTCACTTTCGCTCGTTTTGATTTATTCCTGCACGGCGTGCAAAAAATCAAACAGCTCGGGTGATGAGTCGCTTACCGATAGCTTTGTCGATATTATTTATGACAATGAAGAAAGCGGCAGCACCGACAGTACCGACAGCAGCAGCAAAATCGACGCAAATCACGGCAGCAGCGTAGCCCTTGACACAAAGAACCTTGAAAAGGACTCTAACCCGCAGAAGGAGCTGCAAAAGCAGCTTAAGGACTCCGCAAAGGGCAAGACGCTCAAAATACTTTCCACCTGGGGCGAGGATGGTCTTATGAACCAGTGCTATCGCTCAATGTTTAAGGCGCTTTGCGGCGGCAGCCTTGAAATAATTCGCTGTGCCGATTGGAGCGGTATGCAGCAGAAGTTAGCCCAGATGCATGCGGCAAACAACGCGCCCGACCTTTACGAGGTTACAAACCAGGACTACCCCTCGGTAGTTTACAGGGGAATTATTGAGCCCTTAAGCGACCACATTGACTTTAACAACGGGGTTTACAGCGACGCCGACCGCAAGCTTTTAAATGAGCTGAAATTCAACGGTAAGGTATACTTTTGGCCTACATTTAAAGAGCCGAACGGCGCGAGAACCGGTCTTTGGGTGAACGATAGCATTTTTGAACAGTTCGGTATACCCGAAAACCAGAGACCGAAGGCACTTGTTAAGGCGAACAACTGGACATGGGACACCATGTACGACCTTATAAAGAAAACCACCGATAAGGCTAAGGGCATTTACGGTCTTGCAACCCCCGAAAATTCAAGCTTCCCCTACGGTATGGCGGCAACTACGGGCGAGGACCTTATTAAGTACACAAGCAACGGAATTATAAGCAACTTTACATCTGTCAATATTACCCGCGCTATGAATATGTTTAAGAAAATGAGCGACGCTAACTACTGCATAATTCAAAAGGCGGCGGACACCTTCCAGAACGGCAAGGCAGCTATGATGTACAGTGTGGCATATAATGTAAGCAACAAGAAAATCAACGCAATGGCGCAGGACGGCACGGCTTATATAGTACCCCTAGCGCGCGACCCCAAGCAGAGCAATTACAATGTTTTTGCAACGGTTGACGGTCTTGCGGTTCCCAGCGGCTCTAAAAATAAGGGAATTGCAATGAACTTTATTAAAATGCTCAGAGCGTCCGATCATTACAGCAAGCAGGTTGCCGAAATTTATTACAAGCAGAATAAATTTACAACTCAGGCAAGGCAATATTCAGAGGACTGCGTAAACAAATACAATATGGTATCTGTAACTTCACTCGGAATAAAGGAAATTCTCGGCACTACATGGGAAGCATGGGGTCAGAACTTCTTGCAGAGCAACGCTACATGGGAAACCAGGGGCGCAGAGTATTCGCCCAAAATTCAGAGCATACTCGATAAGCTGGGTTAAGGCTTATATTTACAACAGATAAAAAGGAGCAAGGCATATGAGGTCTGAAAAAACGGCAAAGCTTATAAGCATTTTACTGACATTGGCAATGCTGGTAACAACGGCTTCGGTGTCGGTAGGGCTTGCCGCTTCGGCAGATGATACAAGGGTAGATTGCGATTATTCCTCGGTGGGTAAGGTAATAAAGCCGTACCTCAACGATTATTATACCACCCTTAATATGTATGACGGTATGGGGCTTGATGTTCGTGATGACGGCGTGCTTGCAATAGACCTTGACTGGCGCTGGCAGGTAAACAGTATTGATAAGGCTGTGGCGCTCACCGCCCCTTACGCAATTTACGATATTGCAGAAAATACCGATTTAACGGCAGTTTTCAGCGACACTACCGATATTTCAAGGGTAATTTTCCTTTCAAGCACCGATATGGTAAGCTGGAACACGGCTGATACCGAGATAAACGGTAAAACCGTTACCGTTCGGGCCGCGAGCGGTGTAAACTATGTGAAAATTGCGCTGCCGACCGATAATAACCGCGACGCGGGCATTAAATCCGTCAGCTACACGGCTGCACCCGAAAACGAAAATTTCAAGCGGATTGACTTTTCTCAGTCGGGCACGGGCGCTTATGAAAGCAAGGGAATTTATAAGGGCAACACCGTTCAGGCGGATTGGACCGCGCTTGACGGAGCTAAAACCGCAAATTCCTATGAAGGCTGCCTTACATACCGTGTTCAGCCCGGCACGCGTTTCAGCTTTAATGTTACAAATGCCGAAAGAAGTACGGATATTGACAGCATAGCAAGAAAATTAGGCTATGAAGACGTGCTTGATTTTAATATTGAGGTTTATGCATCAAGTGATAACGTAACCTTTGAAAAGCTGAACGTAAAGCCGGTTTACAGCGGCGGTCACGCTAATAATCAGCCGCGCGGGTGGGATTCAAACCACCCGACACGTCACGACGCACGCAGGCGCGCCGACTGGAATTTCATTGTTCCCGACGGTACAACCTATATAAAGCTTAAATTCCCCATGACTCAGAATTTAAGCACCATGACAAGCGCCGGCGGGGAAAAGGTATGGCCTTACCCAGGCAACGATTTATTCGATATTAACCGCGTGGAGTTTACATCCCCCTCGGCTGAGGAGGCGAAAAAGGTCAATGCAAACTATTCCGCAATGTCGGATAAAACTCACCCCCGCATAAGGGATTATTACAGCACCTTTAAAATGCACGACGGAGTAGGCCTTGAGCTGCGAAACGGCGCAATAGTTATTGATAAGGACTGGCGCTGGCAGGTAAACAGCGTTGATAAGGCGGTAGAGCTTACAAGCCCCTACGCAATTTACAATATTGAAAAGGGCACAGAGTTCTGCGCTACCTTTACCGATGCGACCGATATTTCCAAAATAGGCTTTTACGCAAGTAACGACGCGGTAACATGGGAAAAGGCGGAAATTAAGACTGACGGTAAAAAGGTTACTGTAGCCACGGCGGCAAAATCGGAATTTGTGAAAATAGAAATGCCGACCGATAACGACTATAACGCCGGAATTAAGCTTGTAACCTACACAAAGGCGGTAAATGCCGCTAATGTAAAGCGGCTTGATTTTGCCGACGCTGCAAATACAGGCGCATTTGAGCAAAACGGCATTTACAAAGGCGTTGTTGTTCAACCAGATTGGTCAGCACTTGACAGCGCCAAAACCGAAAACTCTTATAACGGTTATTTAACCTATAAGGTGCAGCCGGGCACGCGCTTCGGATTTACCGTTACGAGCAACCGCGGCGCAGATTCGGCAGCGGAAAAGCTAGGCTTTGAAAAGGCGACCGACTGGAATATTGAGGTTTACGCATCAAGCGATAATGTAAGCTTTGAAAAGCTGAACGTTACCCCCGCTTACAGCGCAAGATACGCAAACTATCAGGAAAGCGGAGACGCACGCCGCAGCGCCGATTGGAGCTTTACCGTTCCTGACGGAATTATTTACATAAAGCTTAAATTCCCCATTACACAGAATTTAAGCACTATGAAGTCAGCCGCGGGCGAAACGGTATGGCCGTATGCCGGCAACGATCTGTTTGATATTAACCGTGTTGAATATTCGGCAATAAAGTACGATTATTACAAGGAAAACGACGGCGATTACTTTATAGACGGCACTTTGAGTGAGGAAACAAAGAGCGATTTCGGTATAAATGATTATCATCAGAATATCAGTCGCGATAACGGCTTCGGCGGCGTTTTTGAAGGCAATTGGGATGGAATGTACTATAATCGCCGCCCATACGTAGAGTATATGGTAAGACCCGGGAAATCCTTTTATGCAGGATTTATAACAATGTATATGAATAATCTTAACGAATTCCTGAAAATAAAGGATTATGTAATAGAAATTCAGGGAAAGCAAGCAAACGGCGACTGGGTAACTGCCAAAACCGTTACGGTGAACGCCGAAAACAGCAATAACAAGCACCATTTGGTAATGCTTACCGCCGAGGAAAACAAATACACATATCTGCGGATTGTTTGGCCTACAAAAGCCAATGATTCTTATGCGGGCAATACCTGCTTCGGTCTTGCCGAGGTGGCTTTTACGGAGCCTTATGCCGAGTTTGACAGCTACGGCACATACAGCGAATATCAGTACACCGGAGTATCAAAGCTTGATTTTGCCGATGAGGTTTACAACGATTTACTGCTCTACCGCTACAACGGCGTTGAAATAGCCGAGCTTGCCGACGGCGCGGCATACCTTGCCGCCACCGAGGAATACGCAAAGAACGGTGCTAAGGTACAGCGCCCATATGCCGTGTATCTTGTAAAGCCCGATACCGACGCTATATTCTCAGTAACACGCGATACCGCAAAATGCGACGCAATGGGCAAAAACTGGAATATAAAGCTTTATGAATCGGCTGACGGCAAAAGCTGGACGGAAAACACGGCTGCGCCCGAAACCGCAAATAATGCAGGCATAGGCATTATTGATACCTATAAATTCAGAACAGGCGCCGAAACGCAGTATATAAAGGTGGAATTTCCGCACAGCGGCGAGGTAAACGGCGAGAGCGGCGCGCGCATAATAGGCTTAAACGGCGTGGGAATAACACCCGGCGAGTACGGTGAGCTTGATGTTTACGGAACGCATGAGTTCGGTGAAACCGATAAATACTACGATAAGGAGCAGTTTGCCGACAGCGGAATGGTAGATGCGCTCAACAAGGGTAAGTATAATTTCTACCAGACAAGATCATGGTCTGTTTATTTCGGTGCAGGGAACGGTATACAGGTTTTGTGGGATTACCTGAACGGTGCCCGCGATAAATCAAAGCCCTATGTTTCCTATAACGTTGTTGCGGGAACCGCTTTCCAGGCAGAGGTTACATTTAATGTTACGGTGCTGAACACCATAGAAAAAGCGCTCGGCACCGATTTCCTGCCCAAGCTTTATGTTTCCACCGACCACCGCACATGGACAGAGCCCGCTTACTCAAGGGCAAAGCTGCGCGTAAGCAAAGTTAACGCGAAAAGGGGCGGATTGGTGCTCACGCTTGACGAGGTTCCCGAGGGAATCAAGTATGTAAAGGTTGAGTTCCCGATGACGGGCGACGTAAGCCTACTTACAGACGGCGCTTTCCCGTATGCCGGAAACGATACTATGGAGCTGATCTCGGCATTTTACACCAAGGGGACGGAAACAGCGCCCGGCGAGCTTGATAACGGTCAGTACGAGCAGACAGAGGACGGCGGCGACGACGATAACAACTATAACTTTGACGACCCCGATTTCGGCGATGACGACGACATTTCGCTTTTGCCCGATGATACCGATTTTGACGGCAATAACAGCTTTAATATTGATTTCGGAAATGAAGACGAAAACAAAAATACCGCTAAAGAGCCGAAAATAAGAAAGGGCAAAAGGCGCGTGCGCAAGGTTGTAACCGTTATTGACGGATATTACTACCCCTGGTGGGTATGGACGCTCTGGATAGGCGGCGGAGTGCTCGGCATTGCCGCAATAGGCACGGCAGTGCTCTTGATTGTTAAAAAGAAAAAGAAACGCACTTAAACGGCAATAACCTTTATTTGTAGCTTAACGGCGTTCGTTTTTACCGCCTTGCCACGTGGGTGGCTGAAACGGACGCCGGAGTTAAAATTTAAAAAACGGAGTGACACAGATGAAATTAAAAAAAACCGCAAAGCTTCTCAGCACTGTTTTGGCACTGGCAATTTCCGCTTGCTCGCTTACAGGTATGGCGGGCGTCACCTCATTTGCCGCCGACAGCAGCACCACAACGGATTATTCCGCTGTTTATGCCGAGAAAGGCGAACAGTGGAGACTAAAAATTAACGATTATTACACCATACTTAATATGTATGACGGTGTAGGTCTCGGTATCAAGGAAGACGGTGTTCTTGCAATGGATACCGACTGGCGCTGGCAGGTTGATTATGAAGATAAGGCGGTAGAGCTTACAAGCCCTTACGCAATTTACAATATTGCCGAAAATACCGAGTTTACGGCGGTTTTCAGTGATACAACCGATATGTCGAAAATAAATGCGCTTGTAAGCCGCGATATGGTAAATTGGACCGATGCCGAGGCTGATATAAGCGGTAAAACGCTTAAGATAGGCACACCCAACAATATATCATTTGTTAGAATTGAACTGCCGACCGATAATAACCGTAGCGCGGGTATAAAATCCGTAACCTACACAAAGGCTGAGAACGCAGCTAATGTTTACCGTTATGATTACGCAACAATTACAGGCGGCAGTATGTTAGGCTCAGGAAAAGAAGACCCCAACGTACTTGTAAACAGAGGTGTTTGGGAAAGCCGTCAACTGCTATTTTTAAGCGGCGGTGTTATCAGACCGAATGACAATGATATAAACAATGCCACAACTGCCGATTCATTTAACGGCTATGCTACATATAAGGTGCAGCCGGGCACGCGCTTTGGCTTTACCGTTACCGGAAACCGTGGTTTAAGTGCTGCTGCCGGTAAGCTTGGCTTTGAAAAAGAAACCGATTGGACTATTGAGGTTTACGGTTCGGCCGATAACGTAGCTTTTGAAAAGCTTAATGTTAAACCGGTTTTCAGCGCAAGATATTCAAACGATACGAAAAATGACGCAAAGCGCAGTGCAGATTGGAATTTCATAGTTCCCGATAATATGGTTTATATTAAATTGAAATTCCCTATTACACAGAATTTAAGCACTCAGATGGTTGACGGCTCACCGGTATGGCCTTGGAGCGGAAACGATTTATTTGAAATCAACCGCGTTGAATATACAGGGCTTAAATACGATTACCATCAGGAAAATGCAAACGACTATTACATTTCAGGTGACTTAAGCAATGATACAAAGGCTGATTTCGGTATATACAGCTATGGCGGCGGTTTTTCCGCTAAAGCGGCAAACGGTTTAAGGAGAGGCTTTAATACTAACTGGTCATATCAAGCTCAGCAGGACGGAACCGACACGAATGTTGTGTATAAGGTTCAGCCCGGAACGGCATTCTATGCAGGCTTCAGAGTCAATTGGGAAGGCTCTTTGACAGAATTCCTTGCTCAGGACAGCCATGTAATTCAGTTCTACGGTCGCAACCTTTTAACCGAGGACTGGACTGAAATTTCCCCGCTTATAACAAATGATAACTATGTAAGCGGAGCTAAATACTATGATAAAATGATTTCAGCAGAGGATAATAAATACAGATTTATTAAAATTCGCTGGGATATGGCAAAAATAAATGATACTCATACCGGTGACGATGTGATCGACCTTATAGGCGTGGACTTTACAGCGGCCGATGATGATATAGCAGACTACGATTATACCGCAACGGCAGGTCAGACATTTGATAACGATACCCTGACTAATTACGGTATGTATGCAATAAACGATATTATCATTCATGAGTCAGATGGCTCGTTCGACTGCGATTGGGGAAGCCAATACAACAGAGGGAATCCAAATACTTGGATATCATATAATGTCAAACCCGGCACTGCATTTTATGCAAGCTTTTATAACCCCTGGAATCTCGCCGGATATGTGGCTGTAAAGGATTTTGTTTTAAGAATTCAGGGCAGCAACGGTGACGGGGAATGGAGTGACATTACAAGTATAACGGTGACTAAGGAAGATGCAATTGCCGTAGGAAATAAATACAGCGCATATGTGTCGGCGGCACAGAACAATTATAAATTTATAAGAGTTTTATGGCCTGAAAAAGCCAACAATGATTATGTCGGTGAGGATACTATGAGATTTTCCGGTGTGGCGTTCACCCCGTATTCAGAGGATGCACCGACCTATAAAAACGGCGATGTAAACGGTGATAACGAAGTAGACCTGCTCGACTATGTTAAGCTTAAAAAAATAATTGCCGGCGTTGATACTTCAACCGGTGCCGACCCCGATTTAGACGGCAACGGAGTTGCTAACGGCACAGACATTACAATACTCAGGAAATATCTTATAGGCGCAATAGATACACTTTAAAACTTAATAAAACCCTGCTTTCCCCACGGTGTGGGGGAGCAGGGAATTGCAAGCCCACACACCATAAAAATAAAACTTAAATATGAAAGCTATTGAAATGCACTTAAAACTCTATAACAGGTATAATTTTAACCGGAAAATAAGTGCATTTTATTTTTAATATACGGAGACTTAAAAATGAAAGCAAACAAGGATTTTTCACAAAAAGAAGAAAGGCTGAATTTCTGCCTTGATGTAGCGGGCGAGGGAATAGTGCTTTTGAAAAACGAAGACAATATTCTGCCGCTTGAAAATGCCCGCCTTGCGGTGTTTGGCGCAACGCAGTTAGGCGCACAGGCAGCAAACGAGGGGGTAAAGGTTGATACTGAGAACTCGGTGGGTATAACCGAGGCGTTTTTAAAGCGCGGAATGGAAATTGATGAGCCGCTATATAACGAATACCTCGTATGGCGCAGGCAGTTTGTGCAGCGCACCTACGGCGAGTGGCGCAACGCGCATGTTTTTCCAGAGCTTGAAATAACCGCCGAAAAGGCGCTTGAAGCAAAAAACCGCAGGGCAGATACCGCCGTTATGGTTATAACACGCGCCAGCTATGAAAACAGCGATATGGATATTGAAATAGGCGATTATATAATAAGCGAAACAGAGCGCAATATGATAAAAAATGTCTGCTCGGTTTTTGAAAACACCGTTTTAATACTGCATATCGGCTGTAATATAGACCTCGGGTTTCTCGATGATTTTGATATAAAGGGTATAATTTACACCAACCACCTGGGCGTAAACGGAAATCTTTCCATAGCCGATATTATGCTGGGGAAAATAAATCCCTCGGGCAAGCTGCCCGTAACCCTTGCGCGGAATTTTGAGGATTACCCTTCATCTGCCGATTTCGGGCAGCACGGCGGCGGACTTTTGCAGGATTACACCGAGGATATTTTTGTAGGCTACCGCTATTTTGAAAGCTTTGAAAAGGAATACGAAAAGGTGGTTTTCCCGTTCGGATATGGGCTTTCTTACACCTCGTTTGAAATAACGGATAAGACCTTTAAAGAGGAAAACGGAATAATAACGGTTACGGCAAGCGTTAAAAACACGGGGAAAATGCCCGGTAAAGAGGTTTTGCAGCTTTATTATTCCGTGCCGAATAAAGCTGACGGCGCGCGTCTCTCAGGCGCAGAAAAGCAGCTTTGCGGCTTTGAAAAAACAAGGCTTTTAAAGCCGGGTGAAACGCAGGGAATAAGCATTTCCTTTAAAACCGACAGTATGGCGGCGTTTGACGATACCGGCGTTTTGGGTGAAAAATCTGTTTGGGTTATGGAAAAGGGCGAATATAAAATAATGCTCGGTACCGATTCGCACAATACCGAGATTATAGGCACGCATACAGAGCACGGCACAAGGGTAACAGAGCGCTGCCATGAAATTATAACCACCCTGTCGGAAAGACTTACCCGCAGCGGAAAATACGAAAAGCTGCCGCAGTCAAACACAGGCGACGGCTGCCACGGAATAAGTGCGATAGGCAAAACGGAAATTAAAGCCGAAAGCTTTAATAAGGCGCCCGAAAAATTCGCGGGCTTTCGCGCAGGGGAAAGCTATACATACTCGCTGCTGCCGGGTACGGGCGGAGAGTACCGCCTGACCTTTGGCGACAGCGCAGGTGCGCCGAATAAGCTTTGCGATATATATGTAAATAACGTTAAAATAAACGATTTAAAGCCCCAAAACGGCTCGGTTGCGCTGAATTTACCCTTAGAGCGCTGCACATTAACGCTGAAGCCGCAAACCGATTTTGCGGCAGAAAGCCTTATATTTGAAAAAACCGATGTTAAAACCGTTATACACAAAAGCGGCGTGAATACGGTTGAGGCGGCAAATATGTATGAATGTGATTTTAAAATCACCACCGCCAATTATGAGGACGACGGTTTGGGGCACGGCGGCTCGTATGTTACCGATTTTGAATTTGCGGGTAAATTTGTGACCTATAAATTAGAGGTTGAAGAAGCAGGCAACTACGCCATAAGCTTTAAATACGCCTATTCGGGCGATGATAGCCCCATGAACACCGTAATGACGGTGCTTGCCTCAAACATAGTGCAGCCGCTGGGCGGAAATCTGCTTAAAAGGACATACGGCGAGGGCGAGTGTAAGAGGTTTATTACAAGCGATCGCTTTGCAATTTCGCTGCCGCAGGGCAAGGTCTATTTGAAAATAGCAGCGGAAAACGTTCCGTTCCCGGATATTAGCTTAATTTATCTTGAAAAAGCGGAATGTGAAATAACCGCGGCGGATATTTCGCTTGACGATATAAGAGAACGCAATTCGCAATTTCAGGCAATACCGCGCCGCAAGCTGATAGACGACCCCGCAAATTACCCCAAAAAGGGTATACAGCTAAGCGAAGTATACCGCGACCCCGAGCTAATGAAACCGTTTTTGGAGCAGCTTACAAACAGGGAGCTTGCTACTATTGTTTCGGGAACTACAAACAATTTGACCCCCGGCGGGGACGTAGGGTGTAATTCGCCGCTGCACGAGCGAGGTGTTCCTGCGGCACAAACGGCTGACGGCCCCTGCGGGCTGAGGCAGTTTGACCAAATGCCCATTGCTTTCCCGGTGGGAATGGTGCTTTCAGCCACCTTTAATAAGGAGCTTTTTGCCGATTACGGGCTTTGTATGGCTGAGGAATGTTTAAAATACAGCGTGGATTACCTTTTGGGACCCTCAATAAACATTATACGCAACCCCGCGGGCGGCAGAAACTGCTCCTACCATTCGGAAGACCCGTACCTTGCGGGAATTACTGCGGCATATTACATAAGGGCGCTGCAATCAAAGGGAATAGCGGCGGTGTTAAAGCACTACACGGCAAACAGCACCGAGTTTGAGCGGTTGAAATCCAACAGCCGCGTATCGGCAAGGGCGCTGCGTGAAATATATTTAAAGGCGTTTGAAATAGCCGTTAAAGAAAGCGACCCGTGGGGAATGATGAGCTCATACAACCATGTGAATGATAAAAAGGTTTGCGAGGATTACACCCTTATAACCGAAATTCCGCATATCGAATGGGGCTGGAACGGAATTTTTATGACCGATTGGTGGAACGACTCAAAGCACACCGAGGAGCTGAAAGCAGGGCACGACCTTAAAATGTCCACAGGGGATATTGAGGGAGTAACGCAGGCGCTGGAAAACGGCGAGCTTACCCGCGAGCAGGTGTATGTTTGCGCCGAACGCGTGCTTAAAACGCTTATGAAAATAGGTAGAATTAAAAATCAGTTTGAAAAAAATTAAGGGGAAAGAATATGAGACATTTACTTAACTGGCAGGTAGGCTATTGTGAAAGCAGGGAGGAAAGACCGCGGGAATATTTTGCTGCAACAGTGCCGGGCGCTGTGCAGCTCGATTACGCGCGGCAGTATAATCTGCCCGATTACAACAGGGAGCTGAATTTTAAAGAGTACAAATGGATGGAGGATAAATTCTGGGTCTACACCGCTGAATTTGACGCGTCAGGTACAGATAAAAGCAGCTTTTTATACCTTTATGTGGGCGGAATAGACTACCGCTACGAAATTTACGCAAACGGAGAGAAGGTTTGCGATTATGAGGGTATGTATAAGCGGCAGCGCTTATCGCTTTCAAAATTTATCGGTACAAAAATCAAGCTTGAAATCACGGTATTCCCCGTGCCGAAAAGCACCCTGCCCGGTGTGCATAAGGATACGCGCGACGAGGCTAACCAGTGCTGTAAGCCTGCGGTAAGCTACGGCTGGGATTTCCACCCGCGCCTTGTACCGCTCGGTATTTGGGAAGAGATTTACATAGAGGAAACCGTGCGCGAGGCGGTATTGGAGCCTGTAATCTCCTACACGCTGTCGGATGACCTTAAAACAGCGCATTTGCGGCTTTTATCAAATGGCGTGCCTGATACGCACTGGGAAATCGCCGACCCCGACGGCAAGGTTATATTTGAGGGCGACGGCGAAGAAATTAAAACGGATATTCCGTCTGTTCGCCTTTGGTGGTGCAGCGGCTACGGCGAGCAGCCGCTTTATACTGTTACCGCCGCTGCCGACGGTTGCGATACGGTAAGCCGTAAAATAGGCTTTAAGAAAATAGAGCTTGTAAAGGCTGAGGGCTCGTGGGAGGAAAGGCTCAACTACCCCATGAGCCGCAACACGCCGCCTATAACAGTAAGGCTTAATAATACCGTGATTTTCGCAAAGGGCTCAAACTGGGTATGCCCCGAAATATTTTACGGCACGCTTACCTATGAACGCTACCGTGAGCAATTAGAGCTTGTGAAAAAAGCCAACTTCAACTTTTTAAGGTGCTGGGGCGGCGCGATTATAAACAAGGAAAGCTTTTTTGAGCTTTGCGATGAATTGGGAATTATGATATGGCAGGAATTTCCGCTTGCCTGCAATTGCTATGAGGGCACAGAGCACTATGTTTCGGTGCTTGAAAGCGAGGCAACAGCGATAATCGACCGCATAAAGCAGCATGTATGCCTTATGTTCTGGTGCGGCGGAAATGAGCTTTTCAATAACTGGTCGTGTATGACCGAGCAGGATAAGCCCATACGCCTTATGCTCACGCTCACTTTCATTAAAACACCCGAAATTCCGTTTTTACCCACATCACCCGTTATGGGTATGGCGCACGGACCGTATGCCTTTAACCTTAACGACGGGCGCGAGGTTATAGAGGTTTTGGCGGAAAGCCGAAACACCGCCTACACCGAGTTCGGCGGCGGAGGCTTTTCCACCCCCGAAACCCTTAAAAGGATAGCCGACAAAGAAAAGCTTGAGCCGATGAGCGCAGAAAACGAAATAGTAACGGGTCACGGCACGCACTGGTTAAGCTTGCAGATTGAGCGCTATTTCGGCAAGGTTGAAGGTCTTGACCGCCTTATTGAGTGCGGGCAGTTTTTGCAGTGTGTGGGTCAGCAGTTTATTTTTGAGGAGGCAAGACGGCAAAAGCCCTATTGCTCCATTGTTTCAAACTGGTGCTTCAACGAGCCGTGGCCCAACACGGGAAATAACAGCCTTGTTTCTTACCCGAACAGCATAAAGCCCGTGTATTACTCGGTGACAAACGCCTGCCGCAGCGTGCTTGCAAGCGCAAGATACAGAAAACTTGTAAACATAGCCGGCGAAACGCTGGATTTTGATTTATTCCTGCTTAATGATTCGCTTAAAAAGCTGCCCGACGGCACGGTTAAGGTATTTATTCAGGTGGGCGAGGGCGAAAAGGTAAATGTGCTTAATTGGGAGTATAAGGATGTTCCGATATGCACAAATGCCGAGGGTCCTACGGTAAGGTATAAGCTGCCGTTTGTAAACGGGGCTGATACGCTTAGCATTATTCTTGAGTGCGGTGAGTATTCTTCAAAATACACCTTGCTTTACCGCCTGCCTAAAGCCCCCGCAAACGCACCTAAAAAAATGAACGCTATACTGGATGAAAACGCATGAAAGGCGGAAAAATTATGAAAGATTATAAATTTAACGGTTCAATTTCCTTTGAGGTACTCAATAATTATCTTGAAAAGGCGGTAACATACGTAGGCTTTTTAAATAACCGCCCCAATGTTTTTAACAGCGCGTTTTGCGATGAGGCTGTAAGATTTCTGACAAAGGTAGGCGCAAAATACATACAGCGCGCGGCGGGGGAGTGGTATCCCTCCTACGAATTTGAGCAGTATTATGCCGCGTGCAAGGAAAAGCTTGCGGCGGCGCACAAAACAGACCCGGATATTATTTTTGAGGCATGCATTTTTGAGGTGTCCTGTATAGATATGAACAATATTCCGATTCCCGAATGGGTTTTTGAGGCGTTTGGGCTAAAGCCTGAAAAGCGCAATTTCAATGTTGCTCTGACCCTGTTTAAGGACGGCTACGGTGTTGATTATTGGGAAAAGGATCACCACATACCCGATATTACCACAACCGAAATGCAAATGTTTGTTTACTACAGAGCGTGTAGCTTTATTGACGTAGGCTTTGAGGCGCTGCACTTGGGTCAGGTGCTGCTTACCGGCAGGAGTGACCCCGAAAATATTGTATATACAAGGCTTATACAAATGATAAGGGAATACGCAAAAACTCATGCCCGCCGCGGGTATGCGCTTATAAACGCGCATAACAACCGTTTTACTTCACCGGACGGCAAAATGCTGGTGGATATGATAGTGGCGCCCGTGCGTGTTCATGCCGCAAAGGATGAGGTAAACCACGCCGTAAGCGAAACGAACCCGCAGCGCTGCGATATTGAGCCGGGGTATTGGGGCGATTCTATTTACTGCTCGGGAATTTCGGGCACTTCGCCCTCGGGCTGGTATGCAGAAAAATATCCGTACCTTGTTGAGTTTGATAATTACGGCGGCATTATGGGTGACACCACCGATAAGGACAGCTACGTTTGGGGCAGGGACGAAATAGCCTGGTACGCGGCGCAGCCTGCATGGTACAGACGGGAATTTATGAAATTCCTTGTTAAAAAAATTGATGACTACAATGAAAACGGTCATGTTTCTATAGTCGGATTTCGCGGGGGCAGCTACTTTGCAAACAATAAATCTGCCGCCTGCCCTGAGGGCGCCGGAGACGAGGATATGATAAAGGAAATGTTCGCGAAAATTTAATAAATTTAAAGGACCTGATTTTTATGGTAAGAGCAAAACGTATAGCGGCGGGTTTACTGGCGGCGGCAACCTTATTCGGCATTTTATGCGTAAGCGTAGGTGCGGCGGCAAACGGCGGACTTTCTTTAAATCTTGAAAACGAGGCGCTTGCAAAGCCGGGCGGTGAGTTTTACTATGAAATAAATGTTAATCCGAAAGAGGACGGCATAGCTGTTTCAAGCGCGCTTATAGATATTGCGCTGCCGAAAATTTTCACCGTTAAAGAGGTTTATTTCGGCGAAAAGCGGTTATCGGAAGAGGATAACGATTATTTTACCGATAAGAATAATCACCTTAAAATTTTAAGTGATATTGATATGTCGGCGGACGGCGGATTTTCTTGGTCGCTGACGCTTAAAACGGCTGAAAATGCCGCTGAGGGAGTTTATGCCGTGACTGTGGGCAACAAAACTCAAATTTGCGATTCGGCTTTTAACCGTCTGTTAGGCTCGGTGAAAAACGGGTATGTGCGCGTAGTATCAAGCGACAGCTTTATATTGGGCGATGTTAATTACGATAAAAACGTGAATTCGGTTGATTTGATTGCGTTGCGCAAGGATTTGCTTGGGGTTAAAGAGGATAACTTTGACAAAAATGCCGCCGATTGTCATGCGGATAACCGTATAGATATATTGGATATGGTAGCGATGAAAAAAATAATTTCCGAGGAAACCGCGGGAGAAATCTACCTGTCGGATAATGGGTCGGACAGTGCCGACGGCTCGGTGTGCGCACCTGTAAAAACGCTGAAGAAGGCAATAAATCTTGTCCCTGACGGCGGAACGGTTTATATTACAGATAAGCTGACCTACGGGCTTGGCGCTATTTGGCCGTACAGCTCAAAAAGAATTGCAATAAGCGGTGGCCGCATTGACGCGTCGGGAGCTAAATTGCTTGAAGTCAATACAAATGTTACTTTCCGTAATATTGAAATAATACTCGGCGACGCGTCAAGAATAAGTGCCGGGAACAGTAAAGCGGTAAGCCTTGATACCGGCGTGACGGTAACGGGCGGCGCGAAAGAAAGCAGGCCGGTTTTACTGCAATATGCCGATGAATTTTTGTTCTCTGAAAATCCCACGCTCAATTGGTCTGCTCCGCAGAGCGGCAGGCCTGTAAGCGTAGGCATATATGACGAATACGGCAGGCGGCTGTTTTACAGGGAAGGCATTACCGAAACTTCGGTAAAATGCACATCAGGGCTTACCCACGGCAAGAACTATACCGTTAAAATGCGCTACACCGATGCATACGGTGTTGAAAAGTATGTAAGCAATGCGGGTGAAAATGGCAAAACACTGCGCTGCATAGCGGAAAAGGGATTGATCGACAGCAAAAATTTCAGCTTTTCAAATTCTGTGAGCCTTGAGGTGCTTAATAATTATCTTTCAAGGGCGGTTACATACGCTTTAAGCAGCAATGACGGCAGCTTTAACGATGAGGCAATGCGCTTTCTTTTAAATGTGGGCGCAAAATATGTTCAGCGTGCCACGGGCGAGTGGTATCCATCTTATGAGTATGAGAAAAATTATCCGTTTTTAAAGGCAAAGCTGGCAGCTGCCCATTCGGTTGACCCCGATATTGTTTTCGAGGCGTGCATTTTTGAGGTTTCCGGCAACAGTATGAATAATATACCTATACCGGCGTATGTTTTTGAGGCGTTCGGGCTTACCCCCGAAAACCGCTGCTTTAATGCAGACCTTACCGAGTTTGCCAACGGCTACGGTGTGGATTATTGGGAAAAGGATTTCAACATACCCGATATAACC
>OIYO01000857.1_pt1 | contig 20914 bp, 21 predicted proteins | sample 1588191 | NCBI WGS metagenome assembly OIYO01 (sample SAMN03283275) | human gut metagenome | biome: human-associated habitat; material: feces | host: Homo sapiens | place: Peru | collected 2012 | reverse complement strand
CCGCACAACTTCGTGATATGGAAGAAAACGGACTTGTGCACAGAGAGGTATATGCCGAGGTCCCGCCGAGAGTGGAGTATTCTTTGACGGAATTAGGTCAAAGCCTCAAACCGATACTTGACGCTATGTGGAACTGGGGTGAAGATTACAAAAACAGCGTAACAGGAAATTAAAGCTTTTGTGTGACAACTAACTGACAACAGGAATTATGATACACCGTGATTCTATGATGATCTGAATAATCCTGATAACTTGTGCTAAGCACTCATCACTGCTGAAAGGCATTCTGATAATATAGATTATTAAAATACTGCGAAGACTACGCAATACATCTTATAAATAAAATTAGTAAGCTTAGACTTTCGGCAACGGAATGAAATCAAATGATTTTTGTATGTAAGGTAGCTTCTCTTCAAGAAATGAACGAGAAATGGGAGTATGAGATTGCCCGACACAAAAAAGTAAAGGAAAATCGGATAGTTTGGAAGCAATCGAGTATTGAATGGTATAAGCAGGGTTACATAATCCCTTATTACGGGATTTTTGACGGAGACATTATTTGCGAAGCAACTGCGATGGTACATCCTATAGGTTGTGCAGAACAGTACCGGTTTGGTTGACGGACATACGGTTTACTTGTCTGCATTTCGAATGATTGACAGGTTTCAAGGGAAAGGATATTTTTCAGAATTATTTCATTTCATGCTTGATGATTTGCGAAATATGGGATATACAAAAGCAACTGTCGGTGCAGAGCCGACCGAAAAGAAAAACAAAGAAATATATGCTCACTATGGGTTTACCGAATACATTAAATCCTGTAAGGAATGTTATCCAAACGGAGCTGTGATTAATGTGGACTATTATGGAAAATTGCTCAAATGATGAAATTAATAAATCATAGTTTTGTTTTTGAGATTTTCATGTACATATTTAAGACTTGAAAACGACGTTATATTAACAGCGATAACAAGACGGTAAAATGATTTGAATTTTTATAAAAGCAAACAGATGTCGGATTTTTTGTGTCCGACATCTGTTTTTTATTTGGCGGAGCGCGGAGGATTTGAACCTCTTCAGGCACCTGTTAATTGCATTTCTTTTGCTGTTTCGGGTTTCCTATGAATTACATTTGGACGCTCCGTGCGTGCCGCTTACCGCCGTGAAATCATTATTCATCATTGGAAATTCTCCTTTTAAGTCGAGTAATGTCTGTATGAGCGTCAGAAATAAGGCTGCCAAATCAATCGGAATTCCTAACAAAAGTGCAAAAGAAATTGCAAAAAACAACAAAATATTCAGAACATATTTTAATACCGGTTTATCATTAATTTACTTAATATATCCGAATACACGATTACCATTTTCAGCTCACCGGCGGTTTCGGTTTATACAAGTGGCTCATGAAATACCTTACAATTTTATTGTAATTGCATGCAAACGGGACTATCGCTCTGTCGGTTGTTATGAATGAGAAATCGGTGATTTTGCATCGGCCGAAATTCATATAACTCCAAAGCAGATCCATTATGTACCCGTCGATATTTATATCCTGATTATAGCGGAGCTTGATTATCATTCGTTCGAGTGAAGCATAGTACATTCCGCCGTTTTCCGTGATTTCACCGTCGAGCCTGTATCTGCGGAAAGTTTCGGCAATCAGATATTCGAGAAGTTTCCTCATTGACGCCAGCGTACAGTCGTAAAGCCTCATTTCAAATGAAGCGTTTGCCTGTCTGCAAAGTGAGGCGGGATATGCGGGTGCGGTCGAGTAAATATCTTTCGGAATAACGCAAAGTGTGTATTGTTCGCCTGCGATACGCTCAATTCTGCTCCAGCGTTTTATATCGTTTATCCATCCGCACATGACCTCAATCCATTGAGTCCATGAACTGCACGTCATTGCAAGCCGAAGCGCGCCTCTTTTAAGATCGTCCGCAATTTCTTCATCCGTCCATTTCGCGTCTCTTAATACCTGCACATAATCGTTGAGTATTGATTCGCATGTTCGGTTGTTCCATTGACAAAATATATTTTTGCCGACGCTCTTTATATGATTTGAGACCTGCGAAACGCATCCGAGTGACTTATTATGAACGATACCTCCGAGCTTATTCGTGAATTTCTTGACCGAATCCTGCACGGGAATTCCGCTTTCGTTGTATTCAAAGTATTTTTCAATGCCGATATCCACACATTCGAGAATTAAATCCATAGGGTAGTTATCGTATATGACAGCCATGTTGACCTCTCCGACGGGGCTTAATGAATACGGGGCTATCTTTTGAGAGATATAGTCCAGAAATTCGTCGAAAGTCATAAAACATCACCGCCTGTAATACAAAACTTTTAGAATATTGTACCATTTAAATTTACAAAATTCAATATTTTTTGCAAATTGTTTTATAAAATTCCGATAAATATTGATGTATAATAAAATAAGGCAGCGTATTGCTAATAATTGTAACTATGCTATAATGTTATTATAATTTATATTATTATTGTTTTTTTACAGAATTGGGACGTGTATATATGGCATTTGACTCGTTGGCAATTATTTCAGCAGAAATTTATTATGATTTTCTTGATAACGGAAACAGAGGACGATCTGTTGTAAAGGTGTCTCCTGTTAATTGGATATCAAAAAATATTTTTATTTTTAAACTTCAGTCAAAACTCAGATCTGTTGAATCGGCGGAATTGATAATTAAAAATAAACTAATTGATTATAATTTTTATTCTTTTATCTCCTATGATAACAAAACGGGAGAAATCAAAGTTTTAATAAAAAAATCTTCTTTATCCGATTATCTCAGACAGACTGATCCTTTATATGTTTATTTGGTTACTGATTTTAAATTCCTCGTAAAACGAGTAGGCGAATGGTATCAAAATTTCGGTGATTTGGTAAAAGTTCCGACAAAAAAGACGGAAATAGATGATTCATTTTTGATTAATGAAAAAGCGTCCGAATCTCAAGCAAAAGCTATTATCGGAGTTTTATCTTCTCCGTTTTCTTATGTTTGGGGAGCTCCGGGAACCGGAAAAACCAAAATGGTTTTAGCTGAATGTATAAAGTATTATATAAAAGAAAAAAAACGAATTCTTATAACTGCGCCCACCAATAATGCGGTAGAACAAATGCTTTACGGCATTATCAGTGTTTTAGCGGATGATGATATTGATTATAAAAAATATATCATAAGATTGGGAACGCCATCGGATTCGTTTTACGGAAAGTATTCGGATATTTGTGAAAATAAAGATAATGCAAAAAGACTGGATTATATAGGTGCAGCTATTTTAAAGTATAAAAAAGAGTTATCCGAGACTGAGAAAAATATAATAGCATGTAAAAAATACAGGCAATTTTTGAATAAAAAAATGAATTTATTGATTATAAAAACGATGTTATTGCTATGTTTAAAGAGAGTCAATTGCGGAAGTCTGAATTAGAAGATGTTAATTACCGAATGGGCAACTTGATTGAACAGTCGGAGATTATACATAATGATATATTGACGTTAGAAAACGAAATAGAGTTTATAAATTCGTGTTTAGAAGAACTTAATAAACAAAACTTGAAATTTTCAAAATCATGGCGAAAAAAACTGTTCAAGAAAAAATATTTGAGGATAACAAAAGATATTGAAGAGAAAAGTAAAGCATTAGAAGAAAACAACTTAAAGTTAATTGAATTGGTTGATAAACAGAAGAATTACAAAATAGAATTAGATAACCTTTCGGATGAAAATATTTATCTCGTAAATCAAATTAACGAAATTAAAGATAAAAAGAATTCTTTAGATTTATCGCTTTCTTTCAATGATGAATTGATAATATCAGACGAACAATTTTCTGATAAAGATAGATTGGATTTATTCTTTGAAGAATATGAAAAAGAACTTCAAACAGAGGAAGTTGTTTTTGAAAAAATAAAAGAGTTGTCTTATGATGATCTTTTTGCACACTATTCTGAGTCAAAAAAAATACTTGACGGTTTAAATGAAAACAAAAAAAGTATTGAATCTGAAAATTTATCAGAACGGAATATTAACTCTTATTTAATTGTAGCCGCGACGGTCGATTCGTGTATATGCAGATTATCGCCGAACGATTCGGACAATACGTTTTTTCATGTTTTTTTGGATGAGGCAGGCTACTGTCCGCTTATAAAAGCCGTTACGTTGACTGCGTTTAATTGTCCTGTATCATTTTTGGGAGATCACATGCAGCTTCCTCCTGTTTGTGAGGCAAATGAGAAAGATCTTAATCAATATCCGGAAATTGAATTATGGAACAAATCTGCTCTTTACAGCGAAATGGCTCTTAAAACAGATGAAGATGAATTACTAAGCAAATGTTTGTCGGAAAATTTGCAATATAGCAAAATGAAACGTTTTGATTTGTTACATTCATATCGATTCAGCAAATCCTTAGCCGATATATTAGCGAAGAATGTTTATTCGCCGGCTTTTACCGGTGATATAAACAGTGAGACGGAGATAATATGTCTTAATGCCGTATACAGTAATCCAAATAATGAAAAAAGAGTGAACCGGGGAGAGTGTTTGGTAATCAAAGATTATATAGAATCTCATACTGATGAAAATATCGGAATACTGACTCCTTATAAAAATCAAAAAGATGCAATTAAAAAGTGTTTATCGGACTGTAATTTTTCGTCCGACGATATTGTAACGGTACACGGAGCGCAGGGCAGAGAGTGGGATACCGTAATTTTCAGTGTTACAGACAGAGATGACAAATATTACACGAATTCAAATAACAAAAAAAGCAACGGAAAATGTATTATAAATACTGCAATAAGCAGGGTGCGAAAGAAATTAATTATTGTTTGCGATTATAATTATTGGGAAAAACAAAATAATCAATTAATCGGAAATATAATTAATTGTGAGAATACAAAAGTAATTATGTGATTAAAAAGCTGTGAATTTTAAAGTTCGCAGCTTTTTTTTGTGTTATTTTTATTCTCGAAATGTAAAATATGCTTGCAGCGTTACTTCATTCGAGCGGAGTGTCAATCTTCTCCGAGATACGCGAGGTTGGTCGGTCGTACGTTTTTTCGTATGCGGCGCACGGTCAATTCCTAAGCGTATGCCGAAAGCTTCGATGTGCGCAAAACCGATTGTGTTTTCATAGCACTGATTGTCGGAAAGGCTATGTTAAATCCTGCCGGACGTATATTCGGCAAAAATAACGGCATGCGGGAACGTTATTATCAAATGCGGTTTTCGAGCCGACGGTAAAGATTTTTCTTTGCTCTGAGCCTGATTTGTTCGAAAACAGATACCGAACGTTATTTATGTAATCCGATATCAAAAAAATCCGTTTGTATAAGCGTGTTCTCAAGTTTTTGACCGCAGACGGCGAGGCGGAAAAACGCACGCAGGCGAATGTCATAACCCGCCGAGAGACTTATGGATGAAAATAAGACTCTTTATAAATTAAAAGAACTCCAATACATTGAGTGAATATGCGAGAATGTCGGAAACATTGATTTGAGTTCGAATTCGGACATTCTCGCTCAACTTTCGAAGGTATTGACTTCGAATTCATGATTAAAATACAGAAAAAACGGAGGATCGCCCGAATCGGCAGTCCTCCGTTTTTTAATATCTTGACGGGATTTTCTTTCTTATCGTTTCGAGTCTGTTTAACGCTTCGTACAGCGTTTCGTCCCTTTTGGCAAAGTGCAGACGGATCAGACTGTTGACGTTTTCTTTAAAAAAGCTCGAACCGGGAACCGCGCCGACGCCGACGTCGCGGGCGAGCGTTTCACAGAATTCAAGGTCGGAATCGAATCCGAATTCCGATATGTCGAGCAGTATGTAATACGCGCCCTCGGGAACGGTATGATTTATACCGATATCGTCAAGTCCTTTTAAGAACAGCTCTCTTTTTGACGAGTATTTATTCTGTAAATCATTATAGTATTCGTCCGGAAATTTCAGTCCCGTGACGGCGGCCTCCTGTAACGGCGCGGCGGCTCCGACGGTGAGAAAATCGTGGACTTTTTTAGCTGTGTCGATAATTTCGGGCGGGGCGATTATATAGCCGAGTCTCCAGCCTGTTATCGAGTATGTTTTTGACAATGAACTGCAAGAAATCGTGCGTTTTCTCATGCCTGGGAGCGAGGCGAAATATATGTGCTTATTCGGTTCATAAACAATGTGTTCGTAAACCTCGTCGGTTATAACGTATACGTCGTATTTTTCTGCGAGATCGGCGATAATTTGGAGTTCTTCGAGTGTGAAGACCTTTCCGCACGGGTTTGACGGATTGCAGAGAATCAACGCTTTCGGGTTCTGCTTAAACGCTTCTTCGAGTTTTTCCGTGTCGAATTTGAATTCGGGCGGAGTCAGCTCTACATATATAGGCTCTGCCCCCGAGAGAATTGCGTCGGCTGAGTAATTTTCATAAAACGGAGAGAAAACAATTACCTTGTCGCCCGGGTCGACGACGGTCGTCATTGCTGCCATCATTGCCTCCGTGCTGCCGCATGTTACGACGATTTCGGAATTCGGGTCTATATCCATGCCCATGAAACGCGACTGCTTCTTAGCCAAAGCTTCGCGGAAATTCTGCGCACCCCACGTTATCGAATACTGGTGAAAATCCTCGTGCGAAACCTGCGCGAGCCGGTCGAGAATCTCTTTCGGCGGGTCGAAATCGGGGAAGCCCTGCGAGAGATTGACGGCGTTGTATTCGTTCGAAATCCTGGTCATCCTGCGTATGACAGAATCGGTAAAATCCCTTGTCCTTAATGATAAATTTTTCATTTTATTTCCTCTTTTAATGCCTTTTAGATTAATGATATGCGTTTGCCGTACCGATGTCAATATGTCAAAAAAATTTCGGCGTATAATTTTTTTGCATGGAAATGCAATCCCAATAAAACCGTTGCTGAAATCTTTACGGCAAAATAATTCAAAGTTCCTCTAATATGTATGCATTTCGTGCCGAAAATTCGCATTTCATTCCCTTTTTTAAAACAGTATTGATAAAATATAGATTGGCAATATATACTCTTACTATCATGTGATAGATGTCAAATCAGGGGGAATTACAATGGCAAGATATATAAAGAATTTTGTGTTAAACGGAAATTTACAGCAAATTCAAAATGAAATAACGGCATATCTGCAAAATGACGGATATAAATATATTGAATACGACGGTGAGAATGTTTTTAAAAAAGGTATGGGTATTTTTTCTGCTCCGACATTTTTTAAATTCATATATAACGGAAATTGTGTGAGAATGGAAACATGGATGAAGTATACTATTGTTCCGGGAGTTTTTGTAGGAGAATTGTCTGTTGATGGTTTTGTAGGAGCTGCAGTTAAGGGACGTTGGAAAACTCGAATTGCATATATAGAATCTATTTTTAATAGAAACGGAAGAGAGAATGTACAGACCGGATTTGTCGGTTATAACAGCTTCGGACAAGAATCTGTCAATAGAGGCGTAAATTATAATCAAAACAAACATAATAATGAAAATGATACCGAATTACTTATTTCAGATGAGACAGAATTATTAAACAATTCACGTGGTTTTTATATGCAGAGTAATAGTAAAAATGTAAATAATGGATATTGTCCCAATTGCGGAGCTTTAATGAGTATGCAACGTAACAAATGTCAAAACTGCGGATATGTTTTTGATACTTGCGTACGGCCGCAGCAGTCAACGCCCTCCAATATTGGTTGTACAGACAAAAATATTTCAAATCCTATGCAAAATGAAGCGAATTTTGATAGCGTTGATAAGAATATAAGCAAAAAAGAATTTATAAAAAATTATGCGTCCGCATCTGTAAAAAGAGATGTAAAAGCAGCTGCCGTTATTGGTTATGTCTGCGCAGCCGTAACATTTGTTTTTTCATGTTTTTTTAATCCCTACGGAATTATTGATGCATTAATTCTTGCGGCAGTTTCACTTGGTATGCATCTAAGTTATAATAAAATTTTCGCCGTGCTGCTTCTTATATTGAGTTTAATTGAATTTGCTGTTGCGATGATTGAAGGAATGACGCCTCCGGTATGGTGGCTTGTTGCAGGAATACTGGCTGTCTATTCATTTAGAAAATTCGATAAAGAATATAAAACCTTTAAATCTCAAAATTATAACATGTAAAAAGGAGTATATATGGCAAAACAATGTTTGAGATGCGGAACAATTGTGGATGACAACACAAAATTTTGTCCTAACTGCGCTTCAATTGAATTTGGTTTTTATCAAAAAAATGTACAAAAGAATAATTTTAATCAAACTTCGGCAGAATTTTATCAGTCGCCCGTTATGCCGAAACCGGCAAAAAAAATAAAAATGAAACCGTGGGGTATAGTATTTATTGTCTGTTCGGTTTTTGTTTTGGGTATTGTCGGTTTTGTTATTCGAACAGCACTGATAGGCAATTTTTTAAATTCGGATTTAACTGATGTTGACAGCGGTTATGTTGATAACAGTGCCTATTCGGACAATGACGGCGAGCCGAAGGAAGAAGTTGCATATTCGAAAGGTTTTGTAACTGATAATGTTTATACAAACGAATGGGCAGATATGAAATTTTCTATTCCCGTCGGTTATTTTGATGGGACAGAATCGGATTATGTTTCAGACGACAATATAGACCATGGACTAATTATTTTCAGCGGAGAAATCGGTAATTCATTTGACCTTACTTTTGAAAAGATACCTTATAGTATAATTACAGAAGAGAGTTATTTGGACGCTTGCAAAAGAAATATAGAAAAGTCATTTTCTGATTTAGCAGAATCTTCTCAAGCGTTCAATTGTACGATAAATGATATCTATTCGAAACGTGTCATTGCCGGTTATGAATACAGCGTTATGTCTATTAATTATAATACAGATGGTATTTTTGTCTATGGAGTTTTTTGTGTGAGAAAAATCGGAGACAGAATGGCTGCTATTGCAATCAGCGACCAATCCGAGGCTGAAATTGATCGTCTGTTATCGCTTTTTTTAAATTTTTCGTAATAGTTTTATTTGAAACTAATAAAGGCTGAAAATCATGACATAATCGCAAATGCGGTTGAGTTTTGATTTTCAGCCTTTTGGTTTATAAGTTTTTTCGTCACGGATTATAATCTTTACATATATACCTATTCCTCTTCACGCTCTTTGTTCCGTACTCGATTGCTCTTGTCGGGCAGGAGGCGATGCACGCCATGCAATGCGTGCAGTTTTTGCCCCATTCGGGGCGGGAGGAGGTAAGTTTGATATTGTTTAGCGGGCAGGCTTTTACGCACTTTGCGCACGAAATACATTTATCGGTCGAATAGAATTTATCGGCTTTTACGAAGAATTTATAGAAAATCGGATTAACGGGACCGCTCATGAATTTATCGTAAAGATTGTTCCGCACGGCGGGGAAACGCTTGTTTTCCTTTAAGAATCCGACGGCTTCGTCCATTTTCGGGATGGCTTTTTCTACAATCGAATCGGCTTCCTCTTCATTCGGAACGTAAAACAGTGCGGTATAGTTTTCGGGCATTTTAATCGGGAAAACGCCCATATATTCAAATCCCTTTTTATCGCAGAGAGCCGAAATATACTTTGAAGCATTGCCGATCTCGCCGCCGCAGTCCATTATAAACCACGCCTTGTTTTTACCGGTAAAAGTCGTTTTTTCAATCCATTCCTCGACGATTTTCGGAATGCGCCACGCATACGTCGGCGTTACGAATATAAGTCTGCCGTCCGGAGAGATTGTCGGAGCGGTACGATTTTTTATCGACTCGTTGATTGAAAAAACATCTTCTCCCGTTTTATCGGCGATAAATTCGGCAATATATTTGCTGTTGTTTGTACCCGTGAAATAAAGTATCATTTTTTTCACCCTTTTTAAATAACGGAGCCGATGTATAAATCGGCTCCGCGGGAATCAATGTCCCCTGTGTTTTTCTTTGTGCTTGAGCTTCTTTTGCTCAAAACGGCGTTCGGCTTCAAGCTCTCTGATTTCTTTTGAACGTTTTTTTCGTTCGGTTTTGTTTTGTTCACGCATTAGACTCAACGCTCTCTGCGCTTTTGTCGAAATGCCGCGTGTTTCGTTTTTTCTGATAACGCGCTGTAAGCGTTTCGGGTTGGACGCGCTTTTCTCCTGCGTTTTGATCTCGGTCTGCGGGCTGAAAACGAGATTTTTATAATTTTTTAAAAGAAACGAATAAACCTCGTAATCCTTAGGTTCCGCGCCGAAAATAATTTTGCAGACTTCGTATTTCTCGTCGTACTCGCGTTCAAAAAGCGCAATCCAAAAAGGGTCGTCGAACAAAACGGTGACAGACGAATGTGAAAGTGACATTCGAATTCCTCCTTAAAAAATAAATGCGGAACGGACAACCAAGGAGGCAGGTTACTGATAACGGTTTGTTTTGCCGTTACTCCCGGACTACCGGCCGGGACGTGTTTTTATCCGCATAAAAATTATATCACCGAGTATTGATTTTTTCAACTTTTATTTCTTTTCACGGTACGCGTCCATAAGCTCGCCGAATATATCCGAGCATGACGGCGGAGTCCAGATTATCGCATTTGCTCCGGCGGCGACGGTTGCTTTGATACTCTCGCGCGTGGGGCCTCCGGTTGCGATTATCGGAATATTTTTATTTATCTTTCTGATCTCTGATACGACTTTCGGCGTTTTTGAGCCGGCGGCGACATTGATTATCGAGGCTCCGAAATGGATTCTGTCCGCGACCTCGGACGCGCTTACGCATGTTACGATAATCGGAATGTCGATATTTTCGCTTAGTTTTTTGAGAATAATATTCTGCGTCGGTGAATTTACAACTACTCCCGACGCTCCCTGCATTTCGGCAAACTGACCGAGATGCACGACCCGTTTTCCCTGCGTTGTTCCGCCTCCCACGCCGGTAAATACGGGAACGTCTGCCGCGTGAATGAGCATTTCGCTTATGATCGGCTGCGGAGAGAACGGATAAACGGCAAATATCGCGTCGGCGTTGACATTTCTGATTATTGCAATGTCCGTTGTGTATACGAGCGACTGAATCCGTTTTCCAAAAACGACGATTCCGCTGCACGCGCCGATTTCCTCGGGAACGGTCAGCGCGTGACTTCTCAAGGTTGTATTTATCTGCGGAGCTTCGCTTTTTGTCGTTTCGCTTTCATATATAACTTTCGAAGCTTTTTTGATTTCTTCCTGCCATCTGCGTTCTTTGAGTAATCCCATCGCCGTCTCCTTCTTATATGAAATAATAATTAATTCTACACTTATTATATATACTGATTATAAACATAAATGTCGAAATAAACGGCGGAAAGGACTGATTATTTCGACATTTTGTCTATTTATTGCTGATATATTTTTCAAGTATGCCGACCGCGTCGCCTATTAATTCGGGACACGGGTGTTTTTTATAATACTCCGGCGTTCTCGCTTCGGGAGTCGGAGTCTGCGCTCCCGGTTTATCGATATTTAAAAGCTCACGGCATATATACGACCCGTGTTTTTCCTTGAATTCGAAGGCGAGAGACTGCATCATTTTGTAGTTTTCCGCTTTTTCTTTTCCCGTACACGGAACCGGCACGGGGAATATCATTCCCGCCGCCATGCCCATGCCGGAAACCGCTCCGCAGACCTCTCTTAACCGGCTGACTCCGCCTCCTAAAAGAAATGAAAGTCTCGCGAGATTTTCCTCGCTGTCGTCAATTAAATCGGAAAATGCGAGCAGTACGGACTGCGAACAGTTATATCCCTCGTAAAAGAGTGAAATTGCTTTTTCCCTGCGCGTCATAAGAGTTTTTCGATTGCGTCGGACATGTTGTTAAGATATTCGCCCTCGAATAATTCGATAAGTCCGCTGTCGCACTGCTGAGCGAAGTCGGGGTTGACGGGGATTCTCGATGTAACGTCTATTCCGTGCTCTTTCGCCGTCTCTTCAAGATGGCTGTCGCCGTAAATATAATGCTTCTTATGACAGTCGGGACATTCGAAATACGACATATTTTCGACCATTCCGAGTACGGGAATATTCATGAGCTTTGCCATGTTTACAGCCTTTGCGACTATCATGGAAACGAGATCCTGGGGCGAGGTTACTATTATAATTCCGTCGACCGGGATGCTCTGAAATACCGTCAGCGGAACGTCGCCCGTTCCGGGAGGCATGTCCACGAACATGAAATCTACATTGTCCCATATAACGTCCGTCCAGAACTGCTTTACAACGCCTGCGATGACGGGACCTCTCCATACGACGGGGTCTGTCTCGTTGGGCAGAAGGAGATTAAGAGACATAATGTCGATTCCCTTAGTCGACTTTACGGGGATGATACCGGCATCGGTTCCCTCTGCTCTCGCGTTGAGTCCGAACATCTTAGGAATTGACGGACCCGTGATATCCGCGTCGAGAACGGCGGTATGATAACCTTTTCTGTTCATCAGAACGGCGAGCATGGAGGTAACGAGCGATTTTCCGACTCCGCCCTTACCGCTGACTACGCCTATAACCCTTTTTATGCTTGAAAGCTGATTGGGTTTTTCAAGAAAGCTCTCCGGAGAATCACACTTTGAATCGCAGTTTTCGCAGTCATGCGAACAATCTGACATAATTAACACCTGCTTTTTATAATAATAAATATATTATAGCATAACCGGGACGGACTTACAAGCCCGAAACGCACTGAACCGGGCTTGTGAGTGTTTCTTTTTTTTAAGTTCCGGTATTCACGTTTTATAGAATTGTATCCGTTTTTCAGTATCCGCAAGGGTTTGACGGTTCAATGCATTGACACTCAAATTCGGGAATGATATACTTTGTATATATTAATCACGGCATACGGGGATAATGATTATGGATTGTGAAAAACTGCTCAAGGTTATGCATACGACCGAAAGATTAAAAGACACAATGAGACACTGCTATACGTCCGCCGGCAGGCGCGAGAGCGTGGGAGAGCACTGCTGGAGACTCTCGCTTTTAGCGTATTTCGTAACGGACGAATTCGAGGGAATCGACACGGAGAAGCTTTTGAAAATGTGTATAATTCACGACCTCGGCGAAATATTTACGGGAGATATTCCTGTATTCAATAAGACAAAATCGAACGAGGAAACGGAGGAGAATCTGCTGTTTAGGTGGCTGGAGACCTTAGATGAGCCGTTCAGAACGGAAATGCTCTGTTTATATAAGGAAATGGATGAGCTTAAGACGACGGAATCGAGAGTTTACAAGGCTTTGGACGGCATAGAGGCTCTTATACAGCATAACGAATCGGACATAAAAACATGGCTCGAATCAGAGTACGGCTTACAGCTGACGTACGCCGACGACAAGACGGCGTTTTCCGAGTATTTAAAAGAGTTAAGAGAGTCTGTAAGACAGGAAAGCATTAGTAAAATCGAAAAAGAAAGAGCCTCCGGAACGGAAGCTCAAATGGATAAATAAACTAAATTTATAAATGCCTTACGCGTTTTTTTACTTCTCCGCCGATGAAAATCGCAAGCGCGATTTTTACCATGTCGGGAATGATATACGGTATTACGCATCCCATGAGTATGCCGAAAAATCCTATCGCGCCCGTGTTTTTCGTATAAACCGCCATATACCATACGCTTCCGAAAATGTAGCAGAAAATGTGCGAAGCGAACATCTTTAAAAACGTTATGAAAAATCCGTTTTTCTTGATTACCGCGTCAAATATTCCGTATGCGAACGCAGAGACGAGGAATCCGACTATATATCCGCCCGTTGTGCCCAAAAGTGCGCTGATACCTCCGTTGAATCCCGAAAAAACGGGGACTCCGACGGCTCCTAACAGAATATAAATAAGTATGCTCAACGCACCCTTTTTTGCTCCCAGCACCGCGATAGCTGTAAACACGCCGAAAACCTGCATTGTAAACGGTATTCCCGGTATCGGAATCGTGACCCACGCGCATACCGCAATCAGCGCGGAGAAAAGCGGAATCAGGGCTATGTCGAGAGTTGAAAATTTCTCTTTCGTTTTTTTTTCGGTCATAAAACGACCCCTTTTCATTTTATTTTCTCTTCACAATTATTTTAATATAAATATTTTTTCGATTCAATTTACAAAGCGTACAAATTAAATTTAATTTAAATAAAAAAACTGTATGATAGTAAAGCAATATAATTGACATTATAAATTTATATTGCTATAATTATTTACATAAATAACAAAAGGAGTTGTTTTCATGCGCCGTTTTACCGTTATATTGATCGCGATTATAACGGCGTTGTCGTTTTCGTCGTGCTCGAACCGCAGGGATAACGAGGTCATTACGATAAACGACGGCTCGGCGGCGGTAAATACCGACGTGTTTTCATATTATTTAAAAACCGCCATGACGGACAATAAGGACATGACCGCCTCCGAATACCTCGATATCGCGACGAACGAATGTATTAAATATGTTGCGGTAAATACTAAATTCAAGCAGCTTAACATGACTCTTACCCCGGCGCAGAAGGCCGAAATATCCAAAGAGACGAACACGCTTTGGCGACAGTACGGCGAGTATTATTCCGCGCTCGGCATTACAAAAGAGATTTTTTACAAAATAAAGACCGCCGAGGAGTACAGAGAGGCTATAAGATTCAGACTCTTTGACACGGGGGGTGAAACGCCCGTCAGCGAGGACAGTATAAAAGCCGTTTTTAACTCGGAATACTGCGGATTCAGATTTGTATGCGACTATCTTTACGATACCGACGAGAACGGAAACGCCGTAAAAAAATCTCAAAACGAGATTGACGAAATTTATAATAACTACCTGTCGGCGGCTTCCGAAATAAACAACAGCGGGGCTAATCTTGAAGAAGCGTATGCGAGATTCGCTTCGGACGAGGCTTACAATTCGCTCTCGCTCGATACCGTTCTTATCGGCAGGGACAGCGGTTTCCCCGACGGATTCTTCGACACCGTTCAGAAGGCGGAGTACAACAAGGCCGTCGTTATTATCACAGACGACTACCTCTATCTTCTGATGCGCGAGGACATCCTCTCCGCCGATTACGATTTTTACACGCAGTACAGGGACAGATGTCTTGTAAAAGCCACCGAAAACCCGTTAAGCGACGCGGTAGCCGAGTGGGCGAAGGAATATAACGCCGTAAGGCAGATCAATACGGCCGAAAAATGCTATAAAAAAGTATTGAAAACAGATGAAAAATTCAGAAAAGACAGTTAATTAAAAATAACGAAAGGTCGGAATTTATATATGAGCAAACGCGTTCTTGCGTTCGATTTCGGAGCCTCGAGCGGACGGGCTATAATAGGCTCTTACGAAAACGGAAAAATCACGCTTGACGAGGTTCACCGCTTTTTAAATGAGCCAGTAAGCGTCGGAGGCACCGTATATTGGGACGTTTTAAGACTTTTCCACGAAATAAAGCAGGGTATTTTAAAAGCGAAACAGGCAGGCGGCTTTGATTCTATAGGCATTGATACCTGGGGCGTCGACTTCGGTCTTATAGATAAGGACGGCAAGCTTATCGAAAATCCCGTTCATTACAGGGATGAGCGTAACCGCGGAATGATTGAGGAAGCGGAGAAGTATATGTCAAAAGACGAGATGTACTCGCGCACGGGTATTCAGTTCATGGACTTTAATACCGTGTTCCAGCTTCTCTCGATTAAAAAGAACAGACCGCACGTTTTCGACAATGCCGATAAGCTTCTCTTTATGCCCGATCTTTTTAATTTTATGCTCACGGGCAGCAGAGCGGCGGAGTATTCGATAGCGACGACGTCGCAGATGATTAATATAGAGACGAAAACGTGGGATAAGGAGATTATAAACAGGCTGTCGCTTCCCGAAAAGCTTCTGTGCGATATAGTCCCCGCGGGGTCTGGAGTCGGTATGCTTTCTAATGAAATATGCAAAGAGCTTTCCGTAGAAAGCGTTCCCGTTATCGCCGTGTGCGGACACGACACGCAGAGCGCGATAACAGCCGTTCCCAATGAAAATAAGGATTTTGTGTTTATTTCGAGCGGAACGTGGTCGCTTTTCGGAACGGAGCTTGACTCCCCGATAGTCGACGAAAAATCAAAGGAAATGAACGTCACGAACGAGGGCGGTTACGGCTATTCGACGGCGTTTTTGAAGAATATATGCGGACTGTGGCTCATTCAGGAGTCAAGACGCCAGTGGATGAGAGAGTCGAGCGATTATTCTTATGCCGAACTTGAATCTCTTGCGCTTGAATGCGAGGGCTTTAAATGCTTTATAGATCCCGATTCTCCCGAATTCGGAGTTATGGGAGATATCCCGTCGAGAGTAAAGGCGTACTGCAGAAAAACGGGTCAGTACGTTCCCGAATCCGTCGGCGAGGTTGTAAGATGTATTTACGAAAGTCTTGCGTTAAAATACAGAATGACGTTTGACGGCATCAAAAACTGTACGGGAAAAACGTATGACAGCATTAATGTTGTCGGCGGCGGAACGAAGGACGGACTTCTGTCCTCAATGACGGCGTGTGCGTGCAATGTTAAAGTATATGCCGGTCCCGTCGAGGCGACGGTTCTCGGAAACGTTGCGGTTCAGCTGATTTCTTCGGGCGGGATAAAGGACATCGCCGAGGCGAGAAGGATTATTTCCGATTCCTTTACTCTTAAAAAATACGAACCGAAAGATACCGATAAATGGAATGAAGCGTACGAGCGCTTTAAGAATATTATTAATTCGTAAAAATAACCGCGGAGCTTTTTCCGCAGGAAAGGAAGATATTTTACTATGGCAGAAAACAGATACATAGGCGATTATCCCGTTATCGGAATCCGCCCCATTATCGACGGCAGAAGAGGACCTCTTAAGGTCAGAGAGTCGCTTGAGGAACAGACCATGAACATGGCTAAGACCGCGGCAAAGCTCTTCACAGACAATCTTAAATATTCCAACGGTGAACCCGTAAAGGTCGTTATCTCCTCTACGAGCATAGGCAGAGTCGCGGAGGCGGCTCAGTGCGCCGAGGAATTCAGAAAAGCCGGCGTTGCGATTACTCTCTCCGTAACTCCCTGCTGGTGCTACGGTTCGGAGACTATGGACGCCGATCCCATGACAATTAAGGGCGTATGGGGATTTAACGCTACCGAGCGTCCCGGCGCCGTTTACCTTGCTTCCGTTCTCGCGACTCATGCGCAGAAGGGTCTGCCCGCATTCGGTATTTACGGCAAGGATGTACAGGACGCCGACGATACAACCGTTCCCGATGACGTTAAGGAGAAGCTTCTCCGCTTTGCCCGCGCGGCTGTCGCGGCGGCTTCGATGAGAGGCAAGTCGTATCTTCAGATAGGCTCTATATGTATGGGTATCGGCGGTTCGTCAATAAGCCCCGACTTTATCGAGGAATATCTCGGCATGAGAGTCGAGTCGGTCGACGAGGTCGAGATCATCAGACGAATGACAGAGGGCATCTATGACGAAGAAGAGTTTAAAAAGGCTCTTAAATGGACAAAAGAACACTGCCCCGAGGGCTTCGATAAGAACCCCGAATTCGTAAGAAAATCACCTGAGCAGAAGGAGAAGGACTGGGAATTCGTCGTTAAGATGATGGTTATTATCAAGGATCTCATGAACGGCAATAAAAATCTTCCCGCAGGACGCGAGGAGGAAATGGTCGGACATAACGCTATCGCCGCAGGCTTCCAGGGTCAGCGTCAGTGGACGGATTTCTATCCCAACTGCGATTTCGGCGAGGCTATGTGCAACACCTCGTTCGACTGGAACGGCGCGAGAGAGCCGTACGTTCTCGCAACCGAAAACGACACGCTCAACGGTATTTCGATGCTGTTCATGAAGCTGCTTACAAACCGTGCGCAGATGTTCGCTGACGTACGTACCTTTTGGAGCGCAGACTCCGTAAAGAGAGTTACGGGCTACGACATCGAGGGCAAGGCTAAGGACGCAGGCGGATTCATCCACCTTATCAACTCCGGCGCATGCTGTCTCGACGCATGCGGTGAAATCAAGGACGAGAACGGCAATGCCGTTATCAAGCCCTGGTACGACGTAACCGAAAAGGATATAGATACAATGCTAAAGGCTACCGAATGGTGCGCCGCGGATAACGGATATTTCAGAGGAGGCGGATTCTCGTCAAGATTCCTGACCCGTGCCGAAATGCCCGCTACCATGATCAGAATTAATCTTGTAAAGGGTCTCGGACCTACGATCCAGATTGCAGAGGGCTATACCGTCGCCCTGCCCGACGAGGTTTCGGATATTCTCTGGAAACGTACCGACTATACATGGCCCTGCACATGGTTTGCTCCCATCTGCAACGGCGTCGGCCCGTTCAAGTCGGCTTATGACCTCATGAATACATGGGGCGCAAATCACGGCGCGATTACCTACGGTCACATCGGCGCAGACCTTATCACAATGTGCTCTATGCTCAGAATTCCCGTAGGACTTCATAACGTACCCGAGGATAAGATTTTCCGTCCCGCCGCATGGAACGCGTTCGGAACAAAGGATCTCGAGGGCGCGGATTACAGAGCGTGCGCCGTATACGGTCCGCTTTACAAATAAGCGATTTTTACAGATAAACAGGATTCTCCGCTTCGTGTTGTGCGAAGCGGAGATTTTTGTCGTATAAAAACGCCCAAAGTGGGCATGCGGTTCCCGAATTAACGATTTTTGCGCTCCTCCCGGCATTTTTAATATTCACGATTGTGCAAAATATATAAAGAAAAATAGTTAATCGACAAATTAAAAAACGATTTTGTTGAAAAGGTAAATTTTTGTTTTAGGACAATAAAACTCTTTGAAATCACTGTATTGCAGTGCTATAATATACAATGGCGGAGATTAGGGGATTTCTTTAATCCGCATATAAATTCCGGCATATTATTATCTCGATTTTTTGTACAATCAGCCGGATTATCCCGATATTATTATCTCCGACGGAGGTCATTGTTTATATGAAAATTCAGTTTACCGAAACGGTGCTCCGTGACGCACAGCAGTCGCTGATAGCTACGAGAATGCCGTATGAAGAGTTTGAGCCGATACTCAAAACCCTTGATTCTGCGGGTTATTACTCGCTTGAATGCTGGGGAGGCGCGACGTTCGACTCTTGTTTAAGATATCTTAACGAGGATCCGTGGGAAAGACTCAGAAAAATAAAGAAAGCGTGTCCGAATACAAAGCTTCAGATGCTTTTGAGAGGTCAGAATCTTTTGGGATACAAGCATTATCCCGACGACGTCGTACGCATGTTCGTAAGAAAGAGCGTGGAAAACGGCATTGATATAATCAGAATATTCGACGCGCTCAACGATTTCAGAAACATTAAAACCGCTGTCGACGAGACGCTTAAATGCGGAGCGATCGCTTCGGGTACGCTCTGCTATACGACCAGTCCGGTTCACACGCTCGATTCGTTTGTAAAAAGCGCGAAAGAGCTTGAAAACATGGGCGTTCAGACTATCTGCGTAAAAGATATGGCGGGCATTATGAGCCCGAAAGAGGCATATGAGCTTATAAAGGCAATTAAAGAAAGCGTTTCTCTTCCCGTTATTCTTCATACACATTCGACAACGGGACTCGGATTTATGACTCTTTTAAAGGCCGTTGAGGCCGGCGCCGACGTTATCGATACGGCGATTTCATCATTCTCGGGCGGTACGGCTCAGCCCGCGACGGAGACTATGAATTACGTTCTCAAACAGTACGGCTATGAGACCGGACTCGACGAGAAAAAGCTTATGGAGATTAATACATTCTTTAAAGCTTACAGAGACAAGTGCTTAAAGTCGGGACTTCTCAATCCCGTCGTTATGGCTACGGCAACCGACGCGCTCAATTATCAGATTCCCGGCGGTATGCTGTCGAATCTTGTCGCCCAGCTCACCGCGCAGAATAAGCTTGATAAGCTCGACGAGGTTCTTGCAGAGACTCCGAGAGTCAGAGCAGACCTCGGATATCCTCCGCTCGTAACTCCCATGAGCCAGATGGTCGGCGTTCAGGCAACGGCAAACGTTCTGTTCGGAAAATATAAGAATATTTCAAAGGAAGTCAAAAGTTATATAAAGGGTGAGTACGGCAAGGCTCCCGGTAAAATCGACGATGAGCTTATGAAACAGGTTCTCGGGGATGAAAAGCCTTTTACCGGCAGATTTGCCGATACGCTTGAGCCTATGTTTGAAAAGACGAAAAAGGAGCTCGGCTCAAAGGCAAAGAGCGATGAGGATGTTCTGTCGTATATAGCGTTCCCGACCCTTGCGGAGAAGTTCTTTGACGAGAGAGAATTGAGAAAGAGCAGAACCTTTACTTATTCTTTCAAAGAAATAAAGGAGGGCTGAAATTATGTTTGATTATCAGCTTTTGGGCGTATTCACCCGTTTGTACGGAGAAAATGCACAGATGACCGTGAGCAGAGCCTTGCTCATTTCCGTCGTCGGATTTTTACTTGTTATAGTTATTCTTTTACTTCTGGCTCTTGTCGTAAGAGGCTTTTCCGCTCTGTTCGGAAAATCGGAGAAAAAAGAAGCTCCCGCAGTTTCTGCCGTTTCGCCGGCTCCTGCGGTTCAGCCCGTTCAGACTGTTCAGCCTGCACTTCCCGCTCCCGTGCTTGAGGGTGTTACCGACGAGCAGGCGGCAGTCATAATGGCTGTCGTAAGTCATAAGACGGGAATTCCGCTCAACAGACTGCAGTTTAACTCTATTAAATTATCGGAGGATAAATAAAATGAAATACGAAGTTGTACTTAACGGTAAAAAATATGAGGTAGACGTTACCGAAACGGACGCTGTTATCACCTCCGTCTCTAACGCTCCGGCTCCCGCTCCTGCCGCCGCACCGGTTCCCGCTCCTGCCGCCGCACCGGCTCCCGCTCCTGCCGCCGCACCGGCTCCCGCTCCTGCCGCCGC
>OIYO01000852.1_pt1 | contig 21152 bp, 18 predicted proteins | sample 1588191 | NCBI WGS metagenome assembly OIYO01 (sample SAMN03283275) | human gut metagenome | biome: human-associated habitat; material: feces | host: Homo sapiens | place: Peru | collected 2012 | reverse complement strand
GCCACTCGGACCAGTTAAATGAAAAAGCCTGTAACCGTTGAGGTTGCGGGCTTTTCTCTTTCTTATCTCAAATTATCAAGCGGGCTGTATTTCTTAAAGTTGACCACCGTTTTCGCCTGTGTCAGATGTACATACTTTTTCACCATGTCAAGCGTTGTATGCCCCAGTATCTGCTGAAGAGCATATATATTTCCGCCGTTTTCAAGATATGCGGTCGCAAACGTATGCCTTAATAAATGAGGATAAATCCGACGAGTCAAGCGACCTTCTGCAACTTTTTGAGCCTGCAGGGTCTTAAATATACGGGCTATCGTCGCGTTCGTTATCGGGCTGTTCTGCTTCGTCAGAAACAATGAGTCCGCCTGTGTTTCGCTTTTTCGCATGTTAATATATTTGATAAGATATTTCTTTGAGACGTTTCCGAGCGGGACAATACGCTGTTTGTTTCCCTTACCGTTTACTATCGCGTAACCCTCGAATATGTGAACGTCCGAAACTTTCAGATTAATGATCTCGCTTCGTCTTAATCCGCTGTCCGACATCAGAGCGCAGATACAGTAATTGCGAAGTCCGCAAAAACTCTTTGTATCAAACGACGAAAAAAGCTCTTTAAGCTCCGAAGATGTCAGAACGTCTATCGTTTTTCTCTGCGCTTTAGGCAGTTTCAGTTTATCGCTAAAATTTGTGTTTGTATATTCTTCATCATAAAGCCAGTGCAAATAGGCTTTTATGCCCTTTATGTACGTTTTAAAACTGTTGTCCGAAATATCCCGTCTGTGCAGATACAGAGCATAACTCCGCAGAACATCGGCATTTAAACACGAAACATCCGTTTGTCCGCCGATAAATTCAATCATGGGCAATATGCAGTTTTTGTAATATGCTACAGTCTTTTCCGAATTCCCTTTGATTTCCTGCGTAATCAAAAACTCGCAGAACGTATCGTATACTGTCATTTGACAAAATCACTTTCTTGTGCTATTGTAATATTCGTAGGTGAGCGTATTTGCAAATCCCGTTTCGTCATCGGATAAAAGTACGCTTTTCTTAAATGTCAGCTTTGCAGAGCTGATATTTTCTTTTGCCTGTTCGTAGCTTTGCAGAGTTACGGCAGGTTTTTTTATTCCTCTCGAATATCTGAATATATGAAACTGCGGAGGGTACAGGCGCATTCTCGCGCCTTTTACAAACTTCTTTTTTCGTATCTGCCCCGTGTCGTCCTCTATTTCGAGCGTTTTAATATTTTTAGTATTAATATCATGATTCTCTTTTTCGGCTTCGCTTAGCTCCATATCGCCTAAATACGCCGTCAGATACGCGCCTACGTTATCTACGTTCTTCAATGCGGTAATTTTAACAAAACCTCGTTTCCATGCCTTTGCAACAATTTCGTTGCTCATATACGGCGCGGTATCTTTAAAAATCAATACGGCATGCAAATGCCATGCTCCGCGCCCCTGCGGTTCGGCTGCCGTTATGTACTCATAATGACCGAATATTTTTCGCAGTCGGCTGTTGAAATTCTCAAAATCCTTGTAAAGCCGTTTCGGGTCTGTCATATTCTCACGGTATGTAAGCGTAAGCCAACGGCATTTACTGACATCCGTAATATTTGTATTCAAATATTCGTGCCCTTTTCTAAGCGATTTTGCAACGCTTTTAAGATTATCCGAACGGTTGTCCGTATGATTGAAATTTTTAACCTCTCCCGTTCTTAAATCGCAGTAACGTTCTTTATCCAGCTTGCGTATGTAACATTCGGTATTTTGCTTCTGCGTGAACATAATTTCCGTAACATTTCCCGTCTCTTTTACCGTCACGGTTGCGTTGTCGGGTATTTCGAGCGGTACGCTTAATTTGTCAATCCTCGTATGTTTTGCACTTCCTTTCAGCATTTTTAGGGTAATAGATAGATATAATCAAGTTAATATAAGTAACTTCAACTTCGTTGAATCAACAGAGTGCGCGCGGACTACCCGCGCGCACTTCCTGCAACCATACGGCGGTGTACAGGAAGTATGAAAGCAGATCCGCTATGCTACGGGATTTTCAGCTGAATTATCCTTGAACCACTGAATAACCTCATCATAATCATATCGAATTGATTTCGAACCAAGACGAATATATGGCATACCCTTTTGTCTGCAAGACCATAAAAAACTTCTGTCTACATTCAAATAATTACAAAGTGATTTTTCGGTAACTATCATTGTTGTTCAATCCTTTTTAATGTCGTTTACTGATATTCTCGGTTAAAGTATAACTCCAAAGAATTCCGTTGTCAAGGACAAATTACCTAACTACTCGGTAATGTTAATTTACTACCCTTAATTATTCCTTGATATACCTTGCAATTCAAAGTAAAATATTATCGAGGATGTGAGTAATAAAATGGATTATGAAACCCACAGCATAGAAAAGGAACTATTTAAACAAATCAGTAACAAACAGTTTTTAAATCATGAAGAACATACAATTGAAGTTAGAAGCGAAATCATCGGTCGAATTATTAAATTTTTACGAAAAAGAATGTCCTTAACCCAACGCGCTGTTGCTGAAAATATCGGTGTAGCACAACAGACCTATGCAGGTTATGAAAGCGGGAAACATGAACCAAGCATTGAAATTGCAATACGGTTAGCTAACTTTTACAATTTATCTATGGACTATATAACAGGTCGTTTTGTCGGTGACGAACAAGAATGGCTATATGACCGTTTAGATGAAGATTTCGACACCATATTAAATAATTCAGCAGCTTTTTTTGAAAGCATAGAACTTAACACAAATAACTATATGAAAGCTATTTGTGAGAGCATAAAGAAAGACTCTGAAAGCTCTAATGATAATACCAAGAAAAACAAATAAGTGCGCGCATTTAAGCTCTGTACTTCACGAAAGCATGCACAACACGGCGACGGTTGATATATGCGGTTTTTGAGCTTGCGGACAGTCTGCAAGTGCATTTATATTTTATTCTGACCTCACAGTTTCATCTGCAAGGCGGATAAGGCGGAGCGCGTCCCGCGCTCTCATCTTATTGGCTGATACAGGGGGGCAATTTCTGCAACGCGCCGAATCTCTGCACCCTGTACCCGATTAAACTTGTACCACGCAAAAAAAATTCCGTCCTTTACGACGGCTGTACATCTTAACCTAATTGGCAAATGTTGTTATCTTCTGGGGGTCAAGAGGCCGTGAGTTCAAGTCTCGCCACTCGGACCAGTTAAATGAAAAAGCCTGTAACCGTTGAGGTTGCGGGCTTTTTTTATTTTAACATTAGAAATCGGTTTTGGTGAACAAAAGATTTAAAGGATGATAATATGTATTTTCATGCATTACAGACAGAAAATATCAAAAATTTGAAACCGAGAATTTCGAATCATAACATTCCTCTTATTTATTTTTCGGACAAAAGAGAAAATGTACTTGTGTATTTAAGTAACACCGCAGAAAAAAGTTTGCAAAAAAGAACATTTTGCATTTGACGGTCCGCGGAACAAATGGGCTTCATACGGATTTGGAAAAGACGGAAGATTAAGATTCGGGGAATACTATCCGAATGCTTTGGAAGATACATACAAAGGAGCAAAAGGGAGCCGGAACTCATAAGTTTTATCTCCACCCTCTTTCCGCTCCGGGTTCGCCGAGAATATACCACGGGACAGGTTTTTCTTTTGTATTCATTTTCCCTCGCCTCCGAATGATGTTTATATAGAATTCGTCATAGTCCGGACGTATTTTTCGCGCCGGTTTTTTACGCCGTTATTTCGCCTTTTTCTTCTTTATAATCCCCTTAACCGTTTCGACAAAATGAAGCGAGCCGATGAGCGGGTGGTAAAGAAGTATTCTCGGTCCCGAGTAACGCATTACCGCGCGGATTTTTTCGCGCATATCCGGCTTATAGCAATGGCACGGGCATTGCGAGCAGAAATTTTTATCGTTTCCCCAACGGCAGTGATCGAGCCTGTTTAAAGCGTACGCGCACAGCTCGGAGCACTCGGGGCAGAGACTCCCCTTTTTCGTTTTGTGAACGCCGTGACAGTAAAGCTTTATCATCTCGGGAAACATCTCTTTTTCACGCGTTATTCTGTCCTTTTTCATTGCAGTTTACCTCTCACTACGGAATAAGACCTGTCGGCAATTCGCGAGGTCGACTTGCGGTGCGAAACGATTATAACGCTCTTGCCCTTTGAAAATTCTCCGACAGAACGCAGAATTCTGCCCTCATTCAGGCTGTCGAGGTTACTTGTCGGCTCGTCGAGGAGAATCATCGGCGAGTTTTTCAAAAACGCGCGGGCAAGTCCTATACGCTGTTTTTCGCCGTCGGATAGAAGTCCGCCGAGTTCGCCGACGTTCGTGTCGTAGCCTTTCGGCAGAGTCATAATAAAGTCGTGAATCGACGCTTTTTTCGCGGCCTCGATAACCTCTTCGTCAGAAGCGTTAAAATCGGCTATGCGAATATTAGCGGCGACGGATTCGTTGAACAGCTGTGTCTCCTGGCTTACGAGACTTTGATTACTGCGAAGCGAAGCGGTTTTTATGTCCTTAATATTAACATTTGACATGTCTACTTCGCCCTCGTCGGCATCCCAAAATCTCATCATCAGTTTAAGCGCGGTCGATTTGCCCGAACCGCTCGGTCCGGTTATCGCAACTATTTCGCCGGGGTTTACCGAGAAATCGAAAGAATCGAGCACCTTTACGCCGTCATTATATGAAAATCCGACATTCCTGCACTCTTCGGATTCGAATTCGACATCTGCGCCGTCGGTATTTTCCTCAACCTCGGGCGTTTCGTCGAGAAGCGAAAGAACTCTCTCGCCCGCCGCGAGCGTGTACGTAAGATTTGCGGAAAGTCCGCTCAAAGCGACAACGGGGCCGAACGAACTCATCATTGCGACGGTCGAAACGACAACGCCGTCCGCGCCGATAAGCCCCGCATTTTTAAGCGAGATAGAAACGAAAAGCATTATAAGAGAAAACGCGATTATCGAAATATCGGTTGCCGCCGAGGTGTGACCCTCGGTTTTCTTTAATTTTTTCTGCAATGAGTTAAGAGCGTCGGTCTTTTTGAGCATTTTTTCAAGTCGTTTTGAACACTGAGAATATCTGATGGTTTCAAGCAGTCCGCGCATGCTTTCGAGTACGAAGCCCGAGAGCCTTCCCGCCTCGTCCCTGTACGTCATGCCCGCGTCGCGGTTGAATTCAGACGACGTAAGGGGGATCACCGCTCCGACAGTAACGTATCCGATAAGAGCGACGAGCGCAAGCCATAAGCTGTATCTGCCTATAAAAACAAGCATTATGACGCTCGTAATAACGGCAATGCATATCGGCGAGATCGTGTGCGCATAGAAAACCTCGAGCAGTTCTATATCGCTCGTAATCACGGAAACGAGGTCGCCCTTGTCCCTGCCCTCGAGCTTAGCGGGCGCAAGAACACGCAGAGCTTTAAACACCTTATCCCTGATAAGCGCGAGAAGTCTGAACGCTATATAGTGGTTGCACGCCTGCTCTCCGTAATGGAGGAATCCGCGCAGAACCGCGAACACGGCTATGAATATACATCCCGTTTTGACTGCCAATCCGCCGTCGATTCCTGCGGCGGTCAGAGCCGCCATGCTTCCCGCAACGGTTATCTGAATGGCGCATAAAAATCCCGTCACACCGAGAAATACCGCCAAAGCCATAAATCCGCTCAGCGGTTTTACAAGTTTAATAAGGCGTTTCATTATCGAAAATCCGCTTCTTGACCTTTTCATAAAACGACCGCCTCCTTACGCGTATAATTTTCAAGCGACGACTGCGAGGAATACATTTCGTAATATCCGCCTCGGTTTTTCATAAGCTCTTCATGCGTGCCGGACTCTGCGATCCTGCCGTTTTTCAGCAGAATAATATTGTCCGCGCTCTTTACGTTTTCGAGTCTGTGGGAGATCATTAAAACCGTTTTCTCCTTTGCAAGTCCTCTGATAACGTCCATGATCTTCTCCTCGCTTTCGGAGTCGATATTTGACGTGACTTCGTCGAAAACGTAAATTGACGCGTCGTGAAGCAAGGCTCTTGCGACGGCGAGCCTCTGTCTCTGACCGCCGGAGAGATTGCCTCCCGCCTCTTTTATTTCATAATCGAGTACGTTATTTTTACCGTCGAGAGTATCGAGATTAACTTTCTTTAATACTTCGAGCATTTCCCCGTCATCCGCGTCCGGTTTAGCCATCAGGAGATTTTCGCGTACGGTCGAAGAGAAAATATAGCTGTCGAAATTAACGGCGGTCATATTTTTATTAAGCACGTTTTCGGCAATATCCCTCAACTGAACCGAGCCTATGAATATATCGCCCGTATAGCCGGTATCAGTACCGCACAGCACGGAAGCGAGCGTACTTTTTCCGCAGCCCGACTCTCCGACAACGGCGGTAAGAACTTTTTTGTTAAGTTTAAAACTTACGTCGTCGACGGCTTTTTTCGATTCGTTATAAGAGAACGAAACATTGTCAAACGTAATTCCCGCATTAAAATCGACATCCTCTCTATTGCCCTTTTCTTCGTCCGGGATATCAAGGAGATCAAACAGCTTGTCGCTTGCCGCCGTGCCGTTCATCGCGACGTGGAAAAACGAGCCTAAAAGACGCAGCGGCAAAAAGAAATCCGCCGCGAGACTTATAATCAGAAATGCCTCGGCAAAATCGATATTTCCCTTTAACACCTGATAAACCGCAATGATAACGCCCGCCGCGCTTCCGCCGTAGGCTACTATATCCATAACGCTGACGGAGTTTAACTGCATGGTCAGAACCTTCATCGTAATGCGCCTGAACTCCTCCGCCTTTTCATTCATTTCGACATTTTTACGCTCGTCCGCGCCGTAGATTTTAAGAGTCGTAAGTCCCTGTATGTTTTCAAGGAACGTGTCGCCGAGCGTTACGTAAACACCCCAGTATTTATTAAGAAGTCTTTTTGCAATCTTCTGCACCGCGACAATCGACAGCGGAATCAACGGCACGCATATCATGAGTACGAGCGCGGATTTAAAGTTGACGAACGACAGAACGATAAACAGCGTAACCGGCGCGAGCATGGAGAAGAAAAACTGCGGGAGGTATTTGCCGAAATAGAGTTCGAGCTGGTCGATACCCTCGACGAATACCTGTACAACCTCGGCTGTCGAAACCTTTTGAGAGTACGACCGCCCCATGCCGGAAAGCTTATTATACATTTTTTCTCTCAATACTTTTTTGACCTGCGCACTCGCGTAAAACGACGTTTTCGACGAGAAATACACGCAGACATATCTGATTATAAGAGTCATCACCGCGGCGGATATGTAAATATAAAGCTTTGAAAACGCAGTGTCCGAATCCGTGACGACAATTCTTATGACATATGAAAATACAAACATCAAAGCTATGTCGGAGCATAATTTCAGCCACTGCAAAACAACCGTTCCCGCTATGTATTTTTTTGAATCGGGAGCAAGTTCAAGAAGTCTTTTCCGTATCATCTTCATTTTCTCCTGTTTTATTTACCGAACGTTTTCGTCACAATCGAGCCGTTGACGATGGTAATTTTTCTGTCCTCGGTTTCGTTCATGCACCGTTTGTCGTGCGTAACGGTTACGACGCAGCAGCCGAATTCCCTGTTCATCATATTTATAAGCGAGATCACCCTGCCGAGGTTTTCACCGTCGAGTCCGACCGTCGGCTCGTCGAGAAACAGCAGTTCCGGCTTACCCGCGCACACGGCGGCGATTCCCGCCCTGCGCTTCTGCCCCTCCGAAAGAGACTGCGGGTGACGCTTTTCGAGTCCCGACAGCCCGAGCGAAGCTATAAGATACCGAGTCCATTCGCCGTCGGAGGATTTAAACGAGATCTCCTCTTCGAGCGTCTGCATAAAAAGCTGGTACGCGGGGTTCTGATAGACGTACCCGACCTTATTAAACCATTCGCCTTTTCCGCCGAATCTCTTGACCCTCGGTACGATATTCTGCGTTATGACTCCCGAATCGGGCTTATCAAGACGCGCGAGAATCCGCATCAGCGTCGTTTTTCCGCACCCGTTTTCACCCGTCAGAACGAGCCGTTCGCCCTTGAATATATCGATATCTATGTTATTGAGAATTTTTCTGCCGTTAAACGATCTGCATATTCCTCTTGCCGACAGAATCGGCTCGGAGGATACCGTGTGTTTTTCGTTACAGGCGGTTTTGACGTAGGTTTCCGCATTGTAATTTGACAGTCTGCCGTCGGAAATGAACACCCTGCGGTCGGTATACTCCTTAACGATATCGTAACGGTGTTCGGCTATCAGAACGGCGTATCCCGAGTCCGCAAGCTTTCTCAGTGCGTTAAGCAGTATTTTCGCACCCGCAGGGTCAAGATTCGCAAGCGGTTCGTCAAGAATTATAATCCGCTGTCCCATAGAGAGAACGCACGCGGCGGAAAGTCTCTGCTTCTGCCCGCCCGAGAGAGTCCGAGTCAGTGAATCCAAATCAAGTCCCATAAAAGCCGAAGCACACGTTATACGCTCGGTTATCTCATTTTCGGCAATGCCGAGATTTTCGCACCCGAACGCGAGTTCGTCGGCTGTTTTGCCGTAGACTATCTGTTCGTCGGCGTTCTGCATGACGGAGCCTATTTTTTCGGCTCTGAGGCTTATTTTATCGTTCGTAACGTCCCCGCCGTCAACAAAAACGCTTCCCGTCAGCTCGCCCGGGGTTATGAACGGAATCACGCCGTTTATGACGGAGAGAAGCGTGCTTTTTCCTCCGCCCGACTCTCCCGACAGCAGGACGATCTCGCCGTAATTAAGGTCAAAGGATATATTATCGAGAATTTTTTTCCCGTCTTTAGAATACGAAAACGTAACGTTTTTTAAGCTTAAAGCAGTTTCCATGCCGTCACCCCCGAAACGCATACGGCGAGGATAAGAATAAAAAATACAATATCCCGCGCCTTGAGTCCGACCTCTGCGTACACCGTCGCGCCGTTGTTTTCGAGCGAAAATCCGCGCGTTTCAAGCGACAGAGAAAGAATGTCGGAAATACTCGTGATTCTCATTATAAGAGGCAGAAAAAACGTTCTGTACAGATAACCGCCCTTGACGTTTACGCCCATTCCCCTGACTCTGACCGCCTCGCGTATTCGTTTTATTTCCGATACGGTAAACGGTATAAATCTTAAAGTGATAAGCATGCCGAGCGTTATGACTCTCGGGCATTTTAACCGATTCATGCACCGCGTGAGTCTCGCGGGGTCAATTCCCGCCATAGGCACGGCGCAGATACAGAGAATCAGAGTTCTGACAACGGTCTGATAAAACGAGTCGATTCTGCCCGACGTAAAACACGAAAGTCCGCCTATTACACATCCGAAAACGAGCGCAGCGGCGGTGATTTTCCACAACGCCTTAAACATTCCGAAGCATGAAAAAAGGACGAACAGAACCGCTGTGTATGCAAACGATATTAAATTCTTTGAAATTATCATCCCGATAACAAGCGTTATGAGCGAGGACAAAAACGCGGCGGGAGGGTATAACTGCTTTTCTGCCGTCAGCGACTCAAACATTTTCGCTCTCTCCGCAGGGTTTTAATTTGCCCGCTTTCTGAAGCTCGGAGGCTATCTTCATTCCTATCGCCGAGCCGACGAAGCCGAGTACGATTGTGCCCAGCGACGTAAATACCGAGGCAACGGGACGATCGATAAGCTGTGAATAGCTCTGACCGTTAAGCCACATGCTGAACAAAACGGACACGGGCAGACTTAACGGCATATAAATTCCCGCGGTAAAGAACACCGCGCTCTTTTTTTTATATCCTCTGAATATTAAAAGCATCATAGCCTCCGCGATAACGGCGGAAACGAAATTATTAAAGAACATGACCGTCGAAAAGAATATAAGAGGCGCGCCCGAAAAAATACCCAGAATCGTAAGTGCGCCGGGCTTTCTTACTTTCATGAGCGCGACGGCGGTAAACAGCGCGTATATCGGAGCCGCCGCCATGTTTCTGAGTCCGAACAGAGTCGTGTGCATGACGAGGGGCATGGTGATGCCCCCGCACAGCGTCACGGCAGCCGCGAGAACGGCGAGAAATACAAAATCTTTTACCTGAAATTTCGAAAATATTTTTTTCATCCCTTCGCCCTTATATCCTTCCTTTGACTTTCAAAAAGATAAGAACGACCGCAGCCGCGAGAACGAGAACCGATACGCATATTATAATTATAATTTTCGCGGGACTTTTCGCGCTCCTAACTTCGTCCGGGCTTGTTACATTCTCCGACACTGCGGAATATCCGGTTGCCGAAGCCGTTGTCATAATCGCCGTCGTCTGCGCGGGGGTCGTAACGGCAGTCGTCGGAACCGTTGTCGGCGCGGTCGTCGGAGCCGTTGTCGGCACGGTCGCCGGGGCTGTTGTCGTAACGGGAACGGCGGCGGTCGGCACAGTCGTCTGCGCGGGCTGTCCGTTTTCTTTATGCTCCTTTATGCTCGAATAGTCTATTCTGATTCTCGCCGACGGAGATACAGGCATTACGGGTGCGGAGAATTTGACTCCGACTTCCTTGCCGTCGCCTATAACGGGAAATTCGAACGCCGTGGGGTATGTTTTTGAATCAATCGTAACCTCGCCGACCGCGGGCATTTCGGTAGTATCGCCGTCGGTTCCGCCGTTGTTATAGTACCAAAAGTGCATATCCGAAACTTTCCCCGCCGTCGCTATCGTAAGCGTTTTCTCTCCCCCGTTTACTTTAAGAAGCGCGGTATGTACAAGATATCTGTCACCCATGGAAACGCGCTCCTTCTGCGCGTGGTACATCTTAACGCCGACCTCGTACACACCGTCGGCAAGATTATTTTCCGCTCCTGCCGTAAACGACGGTGCAATTGCACATACGCTCAAAACGAGCGCAAAAATTAAATAAATAAACTTTCTTTTCATTTTGTTTCTCCTTTCTTTTTCAGCGGTTAGTCTTTACTAACTGTAATACGTAAAAAGAAGCAGTCCGAAACCGCTGTTTATCGTATTTCGAGCAGAATCCGCCGCGTTTGATTCAGTTAGCATATACTTACTCTTCGTCTTGATTGTATCAATAAACGTGAGATTTGTCAAGACGGGACGGACATCTTCGGCATTTTCTGTGTTCTGTTATATATTCGTTAACAAAAACACGCGGAATTTATATAAAACCGCAATTCATTTTGTACTTACAAAGCGAACTGCGGTTTGTTTTTACGTATTTATAATAAACGATTCGTCGTTCCGAATTATCTTTACGGTGAGTTTTTTATCGCTCTTTACGCTTACAACGGGCTTTTCGTTCTGCGAATTCCTCTTCTCGCATACGAGCGAAACATACGAATCCCTGCCGACGGGGAGATTATTGAATCCGTGTCTGTCAAGCTCGTTTATACGCCATGTAATTTCGTTTTTGTCGGCGGAGATCTGTATGCCGAATATATATTCAATAAGCATGGTAATAGGCAGAATTCCCGTCCAGCCGACAAAGTCTCCTTTTGCGGGCTTGCCGGGTGCGGTCTTGTCGGGCGCGTAATTTTCCCACAAAGTACCCGTGGAGCGGAAAACCTCAATCATATTTTTATAGTTGCACACGGCAATATCGTGAGCCAAATCGTGTTTTGAATTCTCTGTAAGTCCGGTCAAAACCATGTAAACAATAGGGGGCCATACTCCACCGTTCCAGTAGTGACCGTCGGGGCTGAAATCGGGGTGATCCGCGCTCAATGCGGGAACGCGGTTTTTACGGTTAAACTCGTCTTTGTTTTCAAGATGAGCGCATATACGCTCTACCCTGCCTGCGGGCGCGGTTTTCGAAATGAGCGACCAAAATGCGGCGGCGGATTTGACCTTTAAAAGCTCGCCGTTAGAACGTCTGTCGTAGTAGAAACCGTCCTCTTCGTCCCACATTTTATTATTGATATAGGAAATGAGTTTTTCGCGCTCGTCCTCCAGTTCCTCAACGCCGTCGGTTATGCCCAGCTCGTCAGCCATGAGTATCAGATGTTCGCACGCCATTGCCGCCTGCATTGTTGCGTCGACCCACGACATGAAGCTGTGATGAAATGTTTCAAGGTGCCAATCCTCGGCTCCGGGAACAGCCTCCGTATCCGCGCGCGGGAGGTTGTCCATTCCGCATCCCCAGCCCGACGACCAGCAGCTTCCGTCGGGCCAGCGATGATACGCCTTAAGCCAACGGTGATAGCTTAGCAGAGGATAATATACCTTTTTAAGCCTGTCCTTATCGCCGTAATTCTTATAATACTGCCACTCGCACCATGTCATAATTTCGGGTCCGGTGCTGACGGGGTCGTGTCTGTAAAATTTGCCCCTGCCGTTTTCCTCGCTTATCTCACGGCTTATGTAGCCGTCCTTTTCCTGCTTGCAGTAGAAGTTGTCGAGCGTTTTCTGAAACGAATGAACGTTGTCGGCATACCTGCCGAACATCAGCATAAAGCACGAGTCCCACATAAAAATGCAGCCGTTGAATGCCGCGTCAATGTACGGTGAAACAAAGCCGTTCTCCTTTGTAGGTTTGCCGAGATTCGAAAACGCAATTTCCCACGCTTTATAATAAGCTTTTATCTCGTCCGAATGTCCGTCCCACACGGGTTCGGGAAGAGAATCTTTTATATCCTCATATTTCGGAAGATCGGAAAAATCCGCCTTCATGTTTATAAATTCGTTCTTTGAATAAAATTTATCGTCTACGTATATATCGGCATACCCGCCCATGGAAAAATCCTCCGCCGTGCTTATTATTGTGAATTTTAATATACCATACAAAAAAACGACTGTCAACAACGACAAATCCCAAACAAAAAAAATCCGCAGAGCAGACGGTAAGAGAAAACCCCGTCCTGTACTCTGCGGTTCGTTATATTACATTTTTATAAATTAAATTTATAAATCAAACTTCCCGGACTGTTTGAGACGGATGCTCAAAGCGTTTTCTTCATCCCCGAAGCCGTACATAAGTACTGCGAGAGGGTGAAAAAACGCTTAGAAAAGCAAAACATCAAATACTAAATTATAAGAAACCGCAAAGCTGACGGTAGCATTAAATCCCGTATAATACTCTGCGGTTCGTTATATTATATTGTTTCGTTTTGCTTTTCGGTCTGCGCCGTCATGCACGGTTTCGCATCACTGAAGCATGTTCATGATCGAGGATGCCTTGTTAAGACCTGTGAGCGTGAGCATATCCGACGGAATAGAATAGGAAAACTCGTTTATCATGGTCTGAGAAATCGGCACGCCGTCGGAATCGGTCTGGTCAAGCTCTACAAGATCCTTGCCGACGAAATAGAATTTGGTAGAGGTAGACTTGTCGGAGCTTACGTATTCGTAGCATGTCGCGTTCTTGCCGTTGACGGTAGTTGAATACTGCGCGTCGGGCGTAGAACTGCGCGAAGCGAACATCTTGCTCAAATCGTCGAATTTAAGGTCGTCGGTGCTGATACCGAACATCTCGCCGAGTTCCTTTGTAAATTCGATATACTCTTTTTTGTCGGGATTGACAATATACGTTTTGCCGCCCAACTGCATAACGCCCATGTTTACGCCCATGGAGGAGTCATACATTATCGCCTCAAGATCGTTGCCGTTTATGGCAATCTTCATTCTCGTCGACTCGCCCGACTGATCGTACATTACGCCGTCGTAATAGAACTTGCCGTCAAAGAATGCGGTCAGCGAATTCTGAACCTTGCTCTCGACCTTAACCTTATCCTCCTTGACCTCGTTGCCTATCTGATTCGGATTTTCGGCGGGAACGGTCGTTGTCTGCTTTTTGGTTACGGGAGAATTCGCGTTGTTGTTGTCGCCCATATTCTGGTTATTCTCGTTGTTCTTACCGTCGGCGGGAACCTTCTCGGTGACAATGACCTGATGTTCGCTTCCGTCGGCTCCTCTGTAAAAGCTTACGTATTCTCTGATACTGCTCGGCTCGTCGCCCGACGAATTCTTACCGGAAACAACTATTATAACCGCGACGACTGCAATTACGACAAGAGCGCATACGGCGATTATAATTCCAAGCGTTTTTTTGCTCAAACCTTTTTTATCATCCGTGCCTGCGGTCTGAACGTCCGAAGCCATGTCGGCAAGGGCGAGTTCCTTTTCACAGTCGGCACAATATTCCTTACCTTCGGGAATTTCTTTACCGCATTTTTTACAGTTCATTTAATGTTCCTCCTTAGTTCATCAAACTTGTTATAAAATCCATCATACCTGCGGACTGCTTACCGCTGAGCGTAAGCTGATCGGCGGGAATCGTTCCGGTAAGCCCGGAAACCTTAATACTGCTTACGGCATTTCCGGAAGAATCGCAGGAATCTATGTCGACAACATTCGAATCGACTATATAAATTTTCGTCAGAACGCCGTCGGAATCAGTGTAGGTACAGCAGACCGCGTCCTTTGAATCATATTGAGTATCCTCGAATGTAAATTTCGTATTTTTGTCCGGCCACATCATGTCGAAGCTAAGCTCCTCGTCGCTTACTCCCATCATGGAGAGCATGGCTTTCGAGGCGTTTACGTACTTGTTGTTTTTCGGGTCGACAAGGTATGTTTCACCGTCTAAATTCATTATCGCAATCTTCATTGAATCCATATCGTACGAAATTTCGCTGTTCGAACCGGATACGGCTATCGAGAAATTCGTAGCGGCACCCGAAGAATCGGGGACGGAGCATGTCATGTAAAACGAATTGGAAAGCAGTGCGACGAATCCCTCGCACGAATACGCCTTATACTCGGGCGTGTTTACGTTATTTTGCTGTAAATGCTCGTCGGCTATCGCCTGCTGTTGATTCTGAACGTTCGGCGCAGTTACGCCCTGTGCCGAGGGAGCCGTAGTCTGTTCGGCTTTTGTTGAAGCCGAGGGTCGCTGAAGAATTATCAGAACGACGGCGCTCACGGCGATAACGCAGACAAGACATATTATAATCGGTTTTAATATTTTCAAAGGGTCGGTCTGATTCCTCGTTTTCGAAACCGACTGCACGGCGGAATTGTTGATTTTATCCGTTATGAAAAAATCCTCCTCCTGCTTATGCCCGCCGTCCGAATCCGAATACGGGTCGGGCGCGAAAGCCCCGCAGTTCATACAGCGGTAAACGCCGTCGATCATTTCCTGACCGCAGTTTTTACATTTCATTAATTATATCATTCCCCGTACGAAACGTAACGTTCCGTTAATTATTATTGCAAAAGCGTTCGATTTATGAAGCGAGCGCACTGAAAAACGAGAATACGGACGTACTCTTTGCGAGAGCGTCGGTCGTAAGCTGACCGGGCGCGACCTCCGACGAAAAGCTGTTGACTATAACTTCATACAAAGGAGTATAGTCCGTATCGAAAACGACAAACTGTTTAAGACTGCCGTCGACCGTGTAAATATCAACGTGTCCGCCGTCATAATCCGCGCCGTAGCAAACGGCGTTATCGTCGTTGAGACGCACGTACGCGCGTTTGAATTCGCACGACGAGATATCGCCCGGCAGAACTACATCGTACGGAATTTTGTCAACGCCGAGTTTATCGTACGCTTCCTCGGTAAAATCTATATACGTTTTGCTTTCGCTGTCTATCAGATACTTCTGTCCGTCCTTGTTGAGCACGGCAAGCCACATACCCGAGCAGAGTCCCGAAATTTCAGAAGCCGTCGGAGAACGGGATATCGTCACCGTATCGCCTCCCGATTCGCCCGAAGCGTAAACCGTGCCGTCGAGCGAATATGTACCCGAGGCAAATATTTTCGCGTCGCCCTCGGGCACGATCTGCGGTTTCGTAACCTCGGGAACGGTAGCCGCAGGAAATGTCGCCTGCGCGGGAGTCTGCAGTAAATTTCCGCTCTGAACGGAATTCACGGTCGTTTCGTTAAAGGATTCGCTCGGCATTTCAGGCTTGTGCTTTATGAAAAACGTCAGAATCGCGACGGTCGCCGCAATGAGTATCACGAGTATAATTCCCATGATGATCGGTTTTGCACAAACGCCTTTTTTCTCTACAACGACTACACCGCCGACCTCTTTTTTATTTTTTTTATTTTTTTTCTTTCCCGTATCAATATTTTCGGAATCCGTATTCCTGTTATCTTCGAACGCCATTTCGCACCTCTTATAACATATCGGAGAAAAACGCCATCATACCTACTTTTTTCAAAGAATCGAGATTTATGTAATCCCTGCCGCCGCGGGGGATAAATTCGTCCGCCTTAAGCGCGCTGACAAGTTCGCCCGAAACATCGTAATTCATCATGAGCTTTAATTTTGAATCGGAGGAAACGTACAGCTTTAAAACTCTCTCGTCCGTACGCTGTTCGTAGCAGACACATTCCGCGCCGTCGACAGCCGAGGGATAACTTACTGCGGGTGAATTCCTCATTTTTTCGGAAACGCCTACGGAGGTAAAATCAAAATCATCCTCGCCTTTGCCGAGCATTTTCATAAGCTTTTTTGACATTTCCATATATTTTTTGTTCGCGGGATTTACGAGGTATACGTTCGTATCCTTTATAATGACCTCGATATCCTTAGACTCGATATTCGTACTCAATCTGACATCGTTTCCGTCTATCGCAATAAACGTATTCTTTATCTGTTTTTCGGAAAACGATTTGCCTTTTAAATAATATTCGTTGTCAAGGTACGCCTTTACGCACTCCGGCAGAGAACCGCACTCGGTTTTTTCCTCTTCTTTATCCACGACGGAAACAAGCGAAGTAATCTCGTCGTGACCCTCGGTTTTCTCGGCTCTGACGGCGGAATCGGAATCCGACGACGTGATTTGAGACAAAAATTCGGGGTCGATGTCGTTTAACAGCTCAGGGTCTATATCGTTTAGGAGAATGTCGAGATTTCCGGGATCCTGCTCTGCGTACGGCTTACTGCGCGCCTCCTCTTTCTCCTTTGCGACCTCGTCGTAAACGTCGTTTACGAGATCGAGCGTGTCCTTTGAAACCTCGGGCATGGGAGCTATGGTTTTATTCTCATTCTGCGCCTTTTTCCTTTTCGACTTAACAGCCGATACGGCAATAATTACCACGGCGAGAATCACTATCAATATAATAATCATAATTTTATAATCCATACATATATTACCCCTTGTAATACTTATACACTGTATATCTTAACACAACCTTGAAACCTTTGCAATAAAAAGTTCGGAACAGGCAAACACATTATATCTATCTTGTTTAAAAATGCAATAATTTATGAACGATTTATGAATATTTGTTACATAATTTAAAATATTATTAAATGATTGTTGCATTTTTATTTCAATGCATATAAAATAGAAAATCATATTGCATTTTTTTCAATGCTGACGCAGAGAGGTATGAAAGTAACGTTTTAAGGAGAGGAAACATGGCAGTTAAAAGAATCGACGACAAGGTTATATCCGACAGTGTTAAATATTCTGTAGATAAAATTACCGAAATCATAAAAAAAGTAGGTCCGAGAGAATCGGGAAGCAAAGAGGCAAAGGAAGCGCAGAAAATTCTCGAAAAAGAACTCGAAAAATTTGCCGACGAGATTCATTACGAATCTTATGAGATGGCACCTAAGGCGTTTCTCCACTTTACAAAGGGAGTAAGCACGGCTGTCGGAGCTTCGATTCTCGGCGCAGGCGCGATCAAATACGGACTCAAACCCAAATCAAAGGCGGGCAAAACGCTTCCCCACGCTCTTATCGCGGGCGTAGACCTCGTTTCACTCGGAATCACGGCGGGCGAGTTCCTGTTTTACAGGGAGCTTCTCGATAAATTCTATCCCAAAGCAGACGGAAGCAACATGATAGCCGTCCGCAAGGCTAAGGGCGAGACGAAAAAACGCATTATTATAAGCGGACATATCGACACCGCTTACGAGTGGAGACATATTTACTACGGCAAGGGCAAGCTTATGGGACCGTTCATGGGTACGTCGATTGTCACGGCGATCATCTCCGCGGTTCTTTCGTCGGCTTCTGCGGTTCTTTCCGCTTCGGGCAAAAAGAATAAGATTACAGAGTTCATCTCCGATACCGCATTCCCCGTCCACGCCCTCACGCTCGTAGGCATGGTTCTGCTCAACAGATTCATCAATTTCAACATTCTCTCCCCGGGTGCGAACGACAACCTTACAGGAACTCTCGCGGCGGTCTGCGCGCTTAAAATGCTCGACGAAATGGATCTTAAATTCGAGAACACCGAGGTTGTCTGCATGATAACCGACGGCGAGGAGGCGGGACTCAGAGGAGCGAAAGCGTACGCTAAGGCTCATCACGACGAGCTGACCGACCCGAACGTAGAGACCGTCGTTCTCTGCGTAGACACGCTCACCGACCTTAAAGACCTCAACGTTTACAATAAGGATATGACCGGCACCGTCAAGCTTGACCAGGAGCTTTGCTCGATAGTCAGAGAGGCGGCGGCCGAAATGGGTCACGATAATCTCAAATACGCAAACGTATTCTTCGGTTCGTCCGACGCGGCGGCTTACGCGCAGGCAGGCGTCAGGGCTGCGACTCTCGCGGCGATGGATCCCGCGCCCGCAGATTACTACCACAACAGACGCGACAGCTACGACAGACTCGTTCCCGAGGCTATTAAAGCCGGCTATGAGATAATCCTTAATACAATCATCAAGTTCGCAGGCGAGGACAACGACTGATTACATAATATTATATAAGACAAACCGTTCCGTTTTTTACATTCGGGACGGTTTTTTATTGACGGAAAACGAAAAGTATTATAAAATGAATTCATAAAAACACAAGGAGATTTCGATATGCGATTCCATCAGAAATGGGAAGCCCGCGCGGTAAAGCCCGATAATTCGGAAACGGAATGGTTTGAAGCGGCGGTTCCCGGAAACGTTCAGAAAGACTATCTTAAATATATAAACTCCGGGGATATTATGTACTCCGACAATTCGGATATTTTACGGCAGACGGAAAATTTCACGTGGGAGTTACGCTGTTTTGCCGAATTCGACATAGGAGAAAACGAACGCGCGTTTTTCGTCGCCGAGGGTATAGATTATTCGTACGCCGTATATATAAACGGAAAGAAAATTTATAAAAGCGAGGGTATGTATACACCCGTCTCATTAGAACTAATGAGTCAAATTGATGACGGTAGGAAAACGGAAATAAAGGTCGTAATTTATCCCCATCCCAAGAACGGGCCGGGCGAAAAGGACACGCGCGACGAGGCATCATACAGCTGTAAACCGCCATTCTGCTACGGCTGGGACTGGAACCCGAGACTGCTTATATCGGGCATGTGGCTCGATTCGTATATTGAGACGCGGGACGAGTATTTCATAGAATCGTGCGAGCCGTTTTATGCACTCGACGTAAATACACGTACGGCGAAGGTGCATTTCGAAACAGAATGTAAAGACGAAGTTTTATATACGCTCAAAGACGCGGACGGCAGAACCGTTTACGAATCAAAAAACAGCGAATTTACATTAAACGACGTAAATCTGTGGTGGTGCGCGGGTCAGGGCGAGCCGTATCTCTACACCTGGACGGCAAAAAGCCGAACAGACAAAAAAGAGGGAAAGATCGGCTTTAAAACGCTTCGGCTCGTCAAAAACGAGGGCGCGCAGATACTGACCGAGTTCCCGAAAAGCCGTTACCACGCACCTATTACGATTGAATTAAACGGCAGGAGAATATTCGCAAAGGGTTCGAATTACGTGAATTCGGAGCTGTTCGTCGGAAATACGTCGGACGAAACTCTCATTGAAACGGTTAAATCGGCGTACGAAGCAAATATGAATATTATAAGAGTATGGGGCGGTTCGGGCATTACAAAGGACGCGTTTTACTCCGCGTGCGACAAGTACGGAATTCTCGTATGGCAGGAATTCATGCTCGCGTGCAACAACTACCCCGACGATAAGCATTACCTCGAAATTTTAAACAGAGAGGCGCGCTCGATAATAAAGAAGCTCCGCTCACACGCATGCCTTGCGTTCTGGTGCGGGGGCAACGAGCTTTTCAACGACTGGAGCGGAATGGACGACCAGTCGAAGCCGTTGAGATTATTAAACTCAATATGCTATGAACTCGACAAATCAAGACCGTTTATGATGACCTCGCCGATTGCCGGAATGGGTCACGGCGGTTATCTTTTCAGATACGATGACGGAAAAGACGTGTTCGAGGTGTTCAATAATTCGAAATGCACCGCGTACAGCGAGTTCGGCGTGCCGTCGATTTCGAGTATTGAAAATCTTAAAAAAATAATTCCGCCGAAGGAGCTTGAATCGCTCTCCCCGACAAAATCGTGGATTCATCATCACGCGTTCGGAGCATGGGGAGAATCACGCTGGAGTTGTCCCGAAACGCTCGAATATTATTTCGGCGAGGTCGGAAACGTCGAAACAGCCGTCGAGCGAACGCAGAAAATGCAGGCGGTCGGCTGCAAGGGCGCGTTCGAGGAAGCCCGCAGACAATGGCCGTATTGTTCAATGGCGATAAACTGGTGCTTTAACGAGCCGTGGATAACTGCGGCGAATAACTCGCTTATGGAATATCCGCTCAAAAAGAAGCCCGCATATTACGCGGTAAGAGATTCGCTGAAAAACGTGCTTGCGAGCGCGAGGATTCCGAAATTCGACTTTAAAGAGGGAGAAATTTTCTCGTCGGAGATCTGGCTTTTAAACGATTCGAATACGGCGGTCAGAAGAAAAATAACGGTGTACCTGACCGTCGGAGACAAAACGTACGAACTGCTGACATGGGACTCGGGCGAGGTTAAAGAACGAACAAACAAAATCGGCCCGACCGTCAGAATGACATTACCCGAATCCGATTCGGACGAAATTATCCTCACGCTGAAAACCGACGCAGGCGAGGAAAATTCGTACACCCTTTTGTTAAGACACAAAAACCGGGAAAAGACAAAGAAAATACTGAATATGTAAACAATAATTTACGGTGTAAATTATTGTCAGACTGTCGATAAAGCACCTGAACCACGCCGAAAAAATAATTATATATTGTTTTTTAACCTAAAAAATTTTTTATCGATAATTTGCAAATATATTTTTATTCTTATTAAAATGCCCTGAAACCTGATGATTTCGGGGCATTTGCGTTTTTCGTTTTTTTCTCGCTGCGGTAC
>OIYO01000851.1_pt1 | contig 21165 bp, 11 predicted proteins | sample 1588191 | NCBI WGS metagenome assembly OIYO01 (sample SAMN03283275) | human gut metagenome | biome: human-associated habitat; material: feces | host: Homo sapiens | place: Peru | collected 2012 | reverse complement strand
GCAGTTTTAAACACACCGCTTCAATAAGATTTTCAACTTCTGCCAAATTTATATCAGTGTTAAGCTCACACCGGCATACATCCCAATGCATATTTCTTTTTTCGCTATCAACTATTTCCCACGATTTTTTCATATTTCCAAGTGTTTGAATAGCAACCGATTTTGCCATTTAAGTAAATGTCGATTTCATCGCCGAGGTTATCTAATCACCTCAGCGTAATTTTTGCATACCACTGCAAAAAGCATTATTTCAGAATTAGTAATTTACCCTGCTAAAATACCTTTTTTATTTATATAGTTAATCAATTCATTTGCTATTCGTCTTTGCCCATTTTTATTCGGATGCCCTGTCCCTCCTACTTCGTTATCTTCCGCTTTCATTGGAGTTCCAGGGCGACAAACTTTGAATTGTAACCAATTGTCCTTTATCGCGATACGATTCTATTTCTTTTTGTTCTCTTTAAACGTGTCGAATATAATCGGTGTATAACTTTGCTTTATCCAACGAACGCCCGCATCAATCTGATCTTCCGTTGATTTGGCTTTCAGCCCACAAAAACTACTAAGATTATATCATCATTTTGGAGCTAAATTTGAAATTTATACAAAATGAGGGATTGACCCGTTTAAAAGGGAAAGTCAGCTTGACTTTCCTTTTTAAACAGTATTTTTATTCTATTACAACCATTTGATGACACACGAATTTATCAACTTTGAACTTTAGCGTTTTGTCTGTGTATTCATACTCAATATCCTTATTCTGCGGCGCCAAATATACACGTTTTATGTTGTCTGTATCTTCGTCCGCTAAATTAATTTCAAACTCGGTATTATATATTTCCGGCAGATCCTCGATTACCTCTATATTTTTTCCTCGTTTTACGGGCGACGCATATAGCATATGCAAGACATACCTTGTACCACTGTTGTATTTTTGTTTCGCCAGCGTCACAATTCCTTGCCTATATAAGTTTGTTTTAATTTTCTTTTTATTATCCAAAAGCATATCTAACGCACCGCAAATAACATTGCGATAAATAGTGTTTCCATCATGAGCATAATCGGCAAAAAGCCGCCAAGCACAATATATTCCGTCAGCACCCTCAACCATACCGGGCGACAAATACTCACCGCTGCACGGCGCATGCATATGCGAACAAAAATGTTCAAGCGTTCTGTTAAAATACGGGCTGTACATTTTTATAAGCTCTCTGCCGCCGCACAATGATATATTCTCGCACTTTTCATACATAACATAGCACGCAGATTCAATGTTAAGCTCCGAATCGATTTTATCGGCATATGTCGGTTCAAATTCGCACTCACCGACATACTTTATACCGAAATCAAACGCAAATTCGCTTTCACTTTCTTTAAGTCCCGATTCTCCTGTCGCAAACAGCTTGCCGCCGCATCTGACAAATTCATTCAGTTTTGCTCTGAGTTTATCCGAAACTTTTATAATATCGGGTAAAATAATTACTTTATACTTCGAAAAATCGGATTCAATATCGATAAATTGATAAAGATATTTCCCCTCATTGAGCGCTCTCGATACACCTATATCATAGTCTCCATATTCCTTATAGTCTATCACTTTATGCTCTGTTGCGTACGATTCTGCCGAAAACACTCCTATGTTGCACAAAAAGTCAACATTGTCAAGCCAAGGTTCGATTTTTTCGATATATTCATACGCCTTTCCTATCTTTTTGTATGTAAGCTCGTCAAATTTCCCGTTGGGATGTAGCTGATCACCGATTGACACCTTGCCGCCTAAAGCGGCGGCAAGAGCAGCCTCGTACAGAAGCGCATTATCGGTTTTATAGCTTCCAAACTCACCCCACGCAATATGAAATTTCCCCGTCATAACAAGAAAATCTTTCTTTGTGGGCTGAACATACCTTGTGCTTATCTGCATATCGTCATATCCCCAGCCTCCGGTCGGAAGCGATTCTATCTCTATATGTCCGTTTGCATTCAAAATATCATATCTTCCTCGGATAATATGCCCGCCGTTGTGAAAAATCGAAATATCCTTTTTATACTTATGTGCCGCCTCGGCTATACGTCTTGTGTAATTCATATACACTCTTTGCGCCAACTCCCATAACGTTCTTCGGTCATTCGGATCGTTTCCCTCTCTTTCGATTTGCTTGCGGCAGGTTTCACAATAACAAATCTTAGGTGCGGATATGTCTACAAAAAGTCCGTCCGCATCATATTTTGAAATAACCTCCTCTACCTGTGCACAGAGATAATCAAGGTATGGCGTGTTAAAGCATAAGCCATGGAACAGGGGCGTTTTAAGATCGGGCATTATCGGCTTTTTGTTAAGTTCACCGACATACCTCCAATCCTCGTGTGCCCGAAAAGCCTTTTCATCACACCCCGCCGAAATATACACAGGTGTTTTTACGCCTATTTCGTGTGCAGCATCAATTTGTGCACCAAGCAAGTCAAAATCAAGATGCGGATGCATTTCATTCACCTTTGTCGGATGATATGACCATCCGTGATGACACTTTGAAAAAAGCGTTATAGAGTTTATATGCCCGATTTTAAGCATATCCTGAAACTGTTTCTTATCAAATTTTTTACCAATGTTTTCAATACATTCACTTGTATGAAAATCTAAATTAACTTGTCTGTAATTCATATTATGCATTTCCTTTTAAAGTAGTTTATATCATTTATTTTTATTGTTTGGACTATCATCAAAAGCCCTGTTTATATACAAATATCTCTCTCGACCATCCGGCAAACATATAAGGAATAACAACCGACGCTTTTGAACCTGTTTCCTTATATGTTATTATATCATCCGCTTTTCCGACATATATTTTATTATCACGTTTTTCCGAATCGTACACAATCGGTGCAACCGTTATTTGAGCAAGCTCATTGCGCTGTCCCGTTACGCTGTCACGTGACATTGCAACAATATTGTCTTCACGGTCGAGTGCATATCCTGCAACAAATCTGCCGTCAGACGCACCTGAGTTTACATACTTTCTGAAAGATGCAACCGAAAATTCCGGATTTCCGTAATCAAAGTACATCAGAATATGAGATATTTTATCATCCTGGTCATAGGCACAAACAATAATGTCGCCCTCAGCCAAATCTTTATATGATACGCATTTCTTTCCGGCATAATCTGTCGGATAAGGAATCCCCGGCAGGATTTCAAAATCCTCTGAAATTTGGTATTCATAAAGTCCCGGTGCACTTCCGAATTTAGGGATGCCGGCAACCTTTACATAGGTTATCCCCATACCCTCATCATCAACGCCTTCATATACCTCGGATACCATAACCGGGTGGGTTGCCCATTCGATTTTTCCAAGGTTCTTATCCGTCTGAACCACAATAACATCAGAGAAAAATCCCTCTGTTCCCATTTTATATCCTTCGCACTGATACTCTGTGTCTGCCGTCAGACCGGTTAGGATTTTAAATTTTTTATCATCTGCCTGTGCCGCATCTTTTGCCGCAGGAGTTTGAAATATGACCCCGTTTGTTTTAAGAGCAATATCCGGCATCATAATTCTTCCGCTTGCGAACCATTCTCTTGTCATAAGTGCAGCCGATTTTTGCAGCCCCTCACCCGTTTTGTCCGGCGTTATGGTATCAACGTGCGAAAGCTTTCCGTCCGAATTGACTTTATATGCAACAAGCTGGGCTATGACTCCGTTGCCCGATGTCCTGAACGCAGAAATCGCAGCGGCAGCATCGAGCGATGTTCCGTCAACATTCACTTTGTCTTTTGATTCAATACTCAGCATTTTGCCGTCTTGACTGAAAATTTTGGCTTTAAAGCTATCGCCGAACGTGCTGTCAATAACTGCATTTATCAAATACCCGTAATTATAAGAGCTTTCCGTTCCCTCTGAATAATAGCATATTTCATCAAAGCTGTTTAAATAAAACGTTCCGCTTTTGCCGACAGCTATCGCTTTTTTTAGTTCAGATACATAATACTTTTCTATATCATATTTTTCGGAATTTATCACAAGATAATCATCGTTAATCGATTCTGTTGTACCGAGAACCGCTTTTCCGCAAATATGTACTTCAAGCATCGAGCCTGACCGCAAAACTTGCAGCAATACACCCTTTTTCAAATCCGCAGTGCTTCCGATTTGATTATCGGCAGTATAAATTCTGAAGCGGTCATACTTATCCTCGTTAATGTCAACCGCACTTCCATACTTTGTGTAGATCATTTTATCAGATGTGTTTATACTGCTTGTGAATACATAATCATATTCGCTGACTATTGCCGTTCCGTAACCGCTCCCGTTTGAAATAAGCTTTATCGTGCCGCTCTTAATATTGAGCGCATCCGAAATATTATCGGTTATAATTTCTCCGTTCTTCATCACCGATACATTCTTCGGCAAAGAAACCGATTTCGCCTTATCATTTTTGTAATAATTTATAACAAGATTTTCACCTATGCTCTGCGAAATATCACGAGCGTTTATTTCAATAATATCCGACTTTGAATTTTGCGGAATTATACAGATAACACTGTCATCATCCGAGGTATGATTTCTCTTTATATATGCCTCAACATCAACACCGAGATTTTTGTAGAGCTCATTTATTATCTCTTCGCTCTCTGTCTTATAAAGCACATCTCCGATAATCGTTCTGTCGTTGTCATACCTTTTGCTTGAATTAATCGAAATTCCGTCTGCGGAACAGATTCTTCCGTTTGTTGTATAAATATCAAAATAATCCTCCAGCAAAGTCAAGTCATTGTCTATCACATACTCGTTTCCGCCGCTGCTCAGCGTCTTTATCTTACACATCTTTATATCGAGCGCACGATACAAAAACCGCATTGCATCCTCGCCCGTCAAGAAAGACCCGCTTATTCCGTCTAAAAGCCGGTATTTCCCCATATAACCCGAATATCCGTTAAAGTCACCGACTATTTGACCGTACCCTGCACCTCGCAGCATTATCACCGCTGCGGCAAACGGACTTATTTCCTCATTGGGCGAAAAAATTTTGGGTTCTGTACCGTTGATTATTCCCCTCTCATACAGTGTATGCACAGCCGGAGCAATCCTGTTATTCGGTTCTATATCCTTAAAATATCTTCCCGATACAGTCGCATTTGTATCTATGTTCAGCGCCTTTGCCGCATAAACCGCAAATTCGCCTCTTGTCACGTTCGTTTCTTGAATACTGTCCATAATTTTGAGTGCGGACAAAACTTTAAGCTCCTCGGAATACGCCGCTTTGTTTTCCGTTGGATTTACGGCGTTCTGTTCGGTATCTGCGCCAAAACAAGCAATGCTTTGCAGGGCAACGGTCATAACAACCAATAATCCCATAAATCTCTTAAAATAATTTAATTGTACTTTCTTTGCCATAACATAATTCTCCTTAAACTTAGTATAAAACTCTGTACATCTCATATATTATTTTTACCGCCTGTGCCCTTGTGGCAAAATCTGCGGGTGCAAATAAATTATTATCCGTTCCGTTGATTATTCCTTGTTTAACCATTACATTAACAGCGTCTTTTGCATAGTCGTCAATTGAGCTGTAATCATCAAATTTTTCCGCCGAATTTTCTTCAGCCGTATAGGTTGACATTGACGCTCTGTATGCCATAACAGCCATATCTTGTCTTGTTATATTTTCGCCTATACCGAAATAATCGTCCGAGATACCGTTTACTATCCCTTTTTCAAGAGCAACATCAATATAAGGCGCATACCAAGCCGATAAATCAACATCGCCGAACTTAGACGCCTTTGATTCCGATGCCTTATCTTTAATAAACGTTGCAACAATCATCTTTACAAATTCTTCACGAGTTACATTTTTGTTCGGCTCAAACGTGTCAGGTCCCGTCCCCCGAAGAACACCGAGGTTCGTGAGGCTCACTATCGCATTTCTTGCCCAAATCGCATCATCCAAATCAACATACACATCATTCGGAATCGTTTCTCGTCCATTGTCTGAACCATCATCCGAATTTTCCGACTTGACGGCAACCATAGAATTTCGGTTTCCTCCGCCTCCTCCGCCGCTTCCGCCGGCGGAGGGCTTATTGCCGCTCTCACCCGCCGCCGATACCGCACTGTCAAAATCGGATATATTTTTATAGCTCTTTCCCATAGCTTTGTTTAAAGCATCGTCAGACGCCGAAATCGTTCTCGCCGCAAACAAATCCATATATACACTCATTATATTTTTAACGTTTTGAACCCCGTTGGGATTCTCTATTACCGATAAAGCCAGTGCTGTCGGCAATACATCAAAGAGCTGCTTTGACGATGTTAAGCTTTTACCGGAGGCTCTCGCCGTTACCGCCGATTTAATTGTGTCATTCTTTTCGTATTTTTTACCGACACCGAAAAAATCCGCAAATCCGCTTGTTTCGTTCAAGAACAAATTCTCGTTTTCAAACATTTTTTTGCATTTATTGTTATTCAGTGACGCAATTAAAACCGCTCTGTCATATCTGTCATTTGAAGCCGAAAAATTTGTTCCGTCATATTCGGCGTCTTTTATATCATTAATGATAATCGCAGCAACATCCGTATCGGATGCATCGTTGCTTTTTTCAAAATTCAAATTTTTTCTGTTATCATCGATATACTTTGCCACGTCACTCGGCTTTACTTCCTCTGTCTTTGCCAAGGTGTTCAATCCTTCGATTGCCGTTTTAAAATCAGTCATATTGACAAAAGAGATTACATCGTTTCTTATGCTGTCATCTCCGGCGAAATAGACGGATACAGGATAGTCACCGCTCTCACCGTCTATATTAAAGCTGACCGATAGGCTTCCGTCTTCTGTCGTTTCGCCTTGATTCTCATACGCAATGATATTGGCGCTGTTCTCGCCAAGCCGTATATCATCAGCCGACTTTTCGGGTCGGAATACCATAATAACATATTTTCCCTTTTGTCCGAAATTTATATTATACTCAACTTTTGTATCGGAAATCTGCTTTGCCGTTACTCCGATCGGAAGTGCGGCATATGCGATAACTGCGCCGCATATTGCCGAACACACTATTTTTTTTAAACTCTTTTTTTGTCTGTACATTCTATCACCTCATAAATTCAAGTTTATCAAATTCTCTGTCGGAGCAATCGAATTGAGATTTCTCCAAAACATAATTTTACAATTATTATAATTATCCGCCCTGTCATAACCGCTCATTAAAACAAGGTCCCCGTTTTTAAAATTTTCTTTTAAAACGCCCGTTCCCATCAAGACCGTATCACTGTTGTATTTCGCAAAAATAACTAACGGAACTTCCTCAGTCTTTTTGATGAACGATAACGCTATACCGCTTTTTGGACAATTTGTGCCGCCAAGCTCACAAGTGACAGCCCTGTTGTCTTTAACATAAATTTTATACTCTCTTAAATTTTCTTCATTTCCGCATCGCACATATGCATACTTCTCGCCCTCATCGGTAATTTTAATCGGAAAAACAAATTCAAAGCTGCCGTCAAGCTTGGCTTTGCCCTGTTCCTGATAATACATTGCTGATTTAATATTATTTTGCGTCACATTGTTCGGCGAATAACCGCTGTTGTATACGGTAACGACTATATTTTCGCCGCTTTGCGCAACTCCGCAAACATTCGCATAAAGCGTACTGTATGACATTTGTTCGGTTTCTTGTATTCCTTCAATCCCCTTTGACACTATATAAACATAGTCTATTCCTACCGATACTTCTATTTTTTTATCAGGTGTCTTTACCTCTTTCAGACGCCCTACGCTGTCAGCAATATTAACGCTCGTCGAATCTATATCAAATTTCAGCGAATGTGTTGTGTTATCGGTGGATTTAAGAACGATGTAACAAGTGCCGTCAGCTTTCTTATATTTGTGTGCATATACACCATCTTGTGTCGTTGCAAGCGTTCCTAAATCCGTGCTGTCATTCACAATACTTTGGTAATATTCCTCCTCGCTTGTTTCGTGAGGATTTTGCATATCATCGCCAATTATATACAGCGGATTTTGACCGAGGCTTAAACTTATAACGCCATTGCTTGAATCGATATTCAGCTCGTTGCCGTACATATCCGTACACATAACCGATGCTGTGCCTAAATTCAAGACAATATCGCGCCTTGTATCATCAGCAGAGTAAGCCATAAGTATATCTCGGTTTCGTCTGTCTTTAAACCTGCGAATATATACATTGTCGCCATAAGACGACGATACCTCGCCAATATATCGGTTGTCTGCCATAAGACCGTTATAATATCCGATTGCGCAATACGACTCCTTGCCCAGATACGGAACTTTTGCCGATGACGAATCATAACTCTCTAAAATTCCAAAGGTTGCTTCTGCTTCATTATCCGAATAAAGCTGCGGATATGATACATAGTTATAGTTAAAAAATACATCTGCGGTTTTTTGAGCCTGAACCGTTGCCTGATTTCTGACCGTCCACGCTGCCTGTTTTATTCTGTCGCCGTTTAACTGATAGTCGGAAATACCGTTTTCACTATGCCAAATCGGAACATTTTCATCCTGGTTATACTTCTTCAGCAACGCTCTCAGCTTTTGCACAAAATCAGCCGCAATCCCGTTTTCGGGCATTGCCGTACCCGAATATGGGTGTATGGACACAACGTCAAAGCATTTTTCGCCATCCATCTCTTTGAGATACTGCTCAATATGATTACTTGTGTACATTGCCCACGTATCCTCATCGATGCCGACAACCTTGATGTTCTTTCCGCTGTCCTTTACTCCGCCATAAATCGCACGGTGCAAATTATGGTTTATCGTCGGATCACCCGCAAGCGGCCCGCTCATAGATTTGGATTGAAACTCGTTCCATACCTCGATTGCCTTTATGCGTCCGTTTGAAACCTCGGCAACCTTTTTGATGTATTTTCTGAGTCCCTCATATCCCTCTTGAGTTGACGGCGGATAAGAAGCGACATCAATACCGGGCGCTTTATACACATCACCGTTTCCGATATTGAAAAGATACATATAATTTATATCGTTTTGTTCGACTAAATCCAAAAAGTTAAAAAATTCTTTCGGGAAATCATAAACGCCTTTTTCTTTTTCTATAGAAAGCCAAACGGGCATCTCGTCACGATACCACCCAATCCCCGCCGTTTTTAACAGCGGAATCATATAAATCGCCTCGCCCCGCGACTTGCTCAAATGCGCCGCCACACCGAAACGATAGTTGTTTGGCATATCTGCCGAGTGGCGTATCATTGTATAAGGTATCTTTTTGATGTATGTCTTGTTAAACAAACTCATCTTTATGCACAAATCGAGTCTTCCGTAATACGGCGTTTTTGATGTAACGGTTTTGGTTATTTCTTCGTTTGGGTTCAGATTAAAAGTTTCGTCGCCCAAGTGCATAACCTCTGTTCCGTCTTTTGTTTGAACAACGTATCTTATATTGCCGACCGCACGTCTTTCGCACCTGTTTGTAAACGTAATATCAAATCTCGGCGGATTGTCGGTTGTAAAATTATTACCGATTATATCATCAGCGGTATGCGATTCAATATACAGCGGCGAAAGACTTGATGTTTCACCGCTTTCTCGGCAAAGCCTGATATTATCGAGATAAACGCTGTCTTTCGCACCGGATGCAAGGATAAACGCAAACCCCGAAATACCGTCAAATGATTCCGACAGCGAACAATTTAAAATTTCACTGCCGTCAACCTCGATAAGAACCTCTTTGTATCGTGTATCAACCCAAACAGATATGTTGTACCATCTTTTTTCCGAATATTTTTTGTATGTATCGGTATCGGGGATGTTAGATACGCCGTATGACACGCCCATCTCGCCTTTTTCCGTCCAGGTAACAGGCATATATCCTCCCGATGAAATGTCGGATGCGGAGGATGGCAAAATTTTAAAATACTTTTTGCCTGCTACTCCGTCACAATACATATCAAACTCAAAATTATACCTGCCCGATTCAAGTCCGCCCGACCTGAAAAATCCGACGTTCTTGTTCTCATTTGAACCGCTGATTTTAAGGCAATTCCCATGTATTATATCAAAAGATGAAATCTCATAGCCGCCGCCCGTCTTTGACAGTTTTTGAATATCGGCAGTGCCGTTTGAAAACGTCACATTCAGCATCTCATCTGTATTCGGCTCGCCGAATACGGTTGCCGCCGTTTGCGGCAATACGCTCGTCAGAGCAAGCATTATGCATAGAATTAAAGCAACTCTTTTCATAACTGTTCCATACTTTCTGTTAATTTTCCCTTACAGGGATGCAAAACGGCTGCGAACCGTTTTACAAACGGAATGGCAACTGTCTGTTTCGTACGGGTACATAAACGGTTCGCAGCCGTCTTATATACCCGTACTCATTGACCGGGATAAAGGTTAATCCCAAATTATATTTTTAAAGAGAAATGCTGTCCGCATACGGCCTGAGGGTGCTGAGTCCGTCCCAGAGAAATCCCAAAACCTTATTCATACCGGTATGATAGGTTACGCTTGCCGAAAGCTCAACGCCGTCAACAGACCCTGTTATCGTCTTTTCGTCAACCATAACATCCTTGAGGAAATCATCGCCGTATGCCGCTGCGGAAATACACGCCTTTTTCGTACTATCTCCCGTTGCGTTATATGCTCTTGTTTTAACGGTTATAACATCGCCGTCGCTGAGTTCGGACATACTGTTTATCTTTGTTCCGTCAGCCTTATAAAATCCAAAGTCCGAGAAATCTATCTTGTCGCTTGACTCGGTGGTAAAGTTATATGTATAGGTCTTTTCGCCGCCATAGTTCAAGGTGAATGTATAGGTCGTACTCGGCTTTAAGAACTCGGTCAGGTTAAAGTTATATTTTAGACCCGCTCCGACCTTTTCTTTTGTGAGAGCAACGCTGTTGCCGCCTTCGGTCAATGTTGCCGAAACGGTATCTTCCTGTTGTTCCCCGGCAAAAAGAACGCTAAAAGCTTTAAAGTTGTTTTTCAGCGGTGATGTGGGTACAATACTCGAATTATCCGCACCGATTAATCTTATCGTCGGCTGTGCCGCCTCTTTGTACGAATAGCTGACCTTTATATCATCCAGATAATCGTACGGTTGTTTTGTTTTTGTACTGTCTGTCGATTGAAATGTGATACTATTGGGTTTGATAATATTTTCCGTTGCTGTCAATTTATTACTTGCCTGTGCAACAACAGCGCCGCTTTCATCCTTTATTACATAATCGGCTTTTGCTCGGTTCACTCCGTCAATATGATATGTTACCTCGATCGTATACCATTTATCGAACTTATAAGACTCTGCACTCATAAGGGTTTCGCCCCCGTGGCACCACCACGCTCTTCCTGTTGCGATAGTGATTCCGCCGTTATGACTGTCACCGGGATTATAAAGATTTTGCGCAACCATAAGCGCATCTTCTTTCGAATTCACGCTGTCACCGACAAAAGTCGCAAAATAAAAGTTCTTTGCCATAGACTCGTCATCGGCGGGATGCTGCTTTGTACGATAGCTGACTTTTAACTCACAATTATCGGGTAAAACTTCGGGGAAGGTGTACTTAAGAGCTCTTTGCTCTTTGTCAGCATATGGGTCCTTAAATATTAACACGTTATTTTCGGGCGTCACATCGGGTTCGGTTGTTTTTCCTATTTCAGCGTTGTCTCCCCAGCCCTTGACCTGGCTCCAATTTTCAGGCAGCGTCTTGTCTTGTCCGCTTTCCAATCTCCATTCGCTCTCATCGATTCCGGTACTGAGAATCTGTTTCGTTACCGTTTTTTGAGGTGCGTTAAAAATTATCGGTTCTAATGTCTTTCCGCTTATATCGGTAATCGGTGATTCAAATTCAACCATATATTCCGCACCGCTCTCTAATGCTGTACCGCTGTAATCGATCTTGATTGTGTCGGACGCATACTTGGTAACGGCTGCGGTTACCGTATCGCCCGACCCTACTTTTTTAACCGTTGCGGTCGGAAGATTTTGATCGGACGGAATGCTCGACGACAATTGCGCATACACGGCATTGTTTTCTTCGTCCCGCGCATAGTTTATTGCCCCAAAGGCTCTGTTGTCCTCATCGGTCGAAATCATAAGATTATCATGCATTGTCCACGCTCCGCCCGCCTGTGTGAATCTTACGCTCTTTATATTTAAAACCGTCTCATTTTCAGTCGTCTCTTCTCGGCGCAAGGCTCCGTTAATATAACACTTTAAGGCGCCGGTCTTTTGATTTATAATAACATCAATGTGATTCCAGCCTTCTTTCAATAGCGGATTAAACTTTCCGCTTTGCCAGTTATCTAAAAAATATGCCTCGGTTTGTACTACTTGAAGCAAAAACACCTCTGTGTTTGATTCGTCCGACACATAGAATTTTGCATTTATGCCATCCGATGCTTTTGTGTCACAGCTTAACTTCAAAACCTTGTTTGTTATCGCAGTGTCAAAAGTATATGTTACGTCTGATTCTGTAGGCCATTGTGATGTATTGGTCATCTTATATACACTGTTATATGGTTGTTCCATACTGTCCGCAAGTTCTGTACTGCAATCACCTCTTTTTGTCATAACCCACGCACTTGATGTTGATGAAAAGTCGTTAAATATGATATTGTTTGCGCCGGTATCAATGATATTCTGTGCCGATACCGATGTTACACTCGCCGCCGCAAGCGCAGATACCGCTGTGGCAATACTTATCGCCTTTTTAAACAGTTGTTTTAGGTTTGATCTTTTGATTAATTGTTTCGTCATTGTTATCTCTCCTTATATTTTAATTTTATTATTTTTGAATTATTGTTTCGGCAAGAACATAAGCTCTGACGCATAGTCGCCTTTTTTGCTGCCGCTTCCGATTGCGCTGCCCTTTCTTCCGTATTCCATCCAAAGCTTTCTGTCCTGTCCGTCATCATCGTTTATACACACAGAGAACCACATCGTCTGCCCCGGTTCGGGCTTATCAATCGTTTCGTCATAGTGCCACCGTATTTTATCAAACGGGAAACGCACTTCGTACGTTGTATATCCGCCTTCGTTTTTGACCGCCGCCTCGGCATATTCAAAAAGTCCGGTTGCCGTTTCACCGCCCAGTCCGCCGTTGTTGTCCTCTTGCATATGCCGATAAACCTTTGCGTTTGTTTCGCCGTTCGGTATGCTTATACAATATTCCGTACCGGTCTTTGTTCCGTCAAAGACGAATAATACCTGAAGACTGTCGCCGTTCCACATCTCATTTACGCCTTTTGTCTGACGAAATACATTGTCTTTGACCTTCATCGCAACATAAACGCTGTCTTCGTCATAGTTGATATAGCCATCCGCACTGAGGTCATCGGCTCCCTCCCACTTTTGGGGTGCGCCGTAAACCTGAGCACTGTTATCAATTCTGAATTTCAGCATCTCTGCGCCATACTCACCTTTATCTATCCTGCCGTCGATTTTCGGTTTGGTCTTTGCATACTGTGCGGCGAGGAGTCCGTTATCCATCTTGATTTCCATCTTTTCACCGGTTGACAAATTCACATCCGCATCAAAAACTCCCAAATCGGCTATGCTGTCAATTTTGTTTTTGGGAATAACAACTTCTCTTGTTTCACCGGGTGCAATATCGGGCATAATAAATTTTTTGTTACTGTCATTCATATCAAAGCTTCCGCTGATTGAAACATCATCGCGAATGTTTGTTATGTCAAATTTCAAATCCCAAAGGTCATATCTGCCGCCCGACATACGCCAGCGTTTTAAATCGGATATTTGCGCCGACTTTGTATAGTTTACCGCAACTTTTGCCGTATAATAAAACCTATCGTCATTGTCATAAATATCAAGCTTTATATACGCCTTGTCTTTAAGCTCGCCCACAGACCTGAATTTCAGTTTTGTTGTACCTTTTGACATATCTGTGCTTATATTGTTGGCTTCGTTTATCTTGTTATCATCGGTTATTATATTGACGTTTTGAACCACCACATCCGTCTTGCCTTTAAAATCGTTCGGCGTTCTTATATCAATATTAAAGTTATAGTCAACGGGAACGCTGAAATCATATTTACTCAGGCTGAATACAGGCTCACACTCTTCCACCTTTTTAAAGTTTCCTCTGACATACATTATCTCATCCTCCGCACCGGTGAATGAATACTTTCCGTCAACACCATAAACGGTTCTTTCGTTACCGTACATATCGCCGACTGTAACCGAGTCACATCCGAGGTCAAAGTTAAACTGTTGCGTATCCTCATTCTCGGCACCGATCATAAGCACATCGGAACCGTCGCGCATCTTTATCCTATATCCGAATTTATCTGTATCATCGGGATACATCTCTTCAAAAGACTTGTTATCGGCAACGATATTATTATAATACGCAAGCGCAACATATGATGTCTTTGCCAGATACGGAACCTCTGCCGCCGGTTCTTTATCGCTTTGAATTATTCCGTATCCGCCCTCTGTTGCCATATAATACTGATCCGGATATTCTATATAGTTATAGTTGAATATTACCTCCGCCGATTTTTTACCTGCCGTATATGCAAACATCCTCGTTGTCCACGCCGCTTGTTTTGTCCTGTCATGGTTTATTGTCGAGAACGTGTCGGAATATCCCACCTCACTGAAATAAAACGGAACATCGGGGTCTTGTTTGTATTCAACAAGCAGCTTTTTAACGTCATCGGGGAACTTTTTAAGAATACTTCCCGAACCCTCAGGTTTCATTCCGTCGCCGTAAGGATGCAGCGAAATTACATCATAACATTTTTCACCGTTCATTGTTTTGAGATAGTTTCTGATACCGTCACTGTTATAAAGGCCCCAGCCATCCTCATCTATTCCGACGGCAAGCACATCCTCGCCGCTGTCGTGTACAGCCTTGTATATTGCCTTATGGATATTCACATTTACTCTATCATCCTTGGCAAAAGGTCCGCTCATTCCGGTGTTGTGATACTCATTCCAGTTCTCGATCGCACGTAAGCGCCCGTTCGATTTTTTGATAACGAATTTCATCCAGTTTTCAACCGCCTTATAACCTTCCTCGGTTGACGGCGGATAGTAACCTACATTAATACCGGGTACTTTATATACATCGCCGTTGCCGTTATCGAACAAGTACATATATCTTATATCGTATTGTTCAATAAGCTCAAAATATCTCTCTATGCTCTCGTCCCACGTGTACTTTCCCTTTTCCTTTTCATATAAACTCCAAACAGGCGCCTCATCTCTCAGCGAACCGATACCCGCATCCTTTAAAAGCGGAACGGCTTTTTCTTTATCGCCTCTTTTACGGCTTTCGATATGCGATGCCACGCCGCACTCATAGTTGTTGGGCATATCCTTGCTGTGATTTAACATTGCGTACGGAATATTTTTAACGTATTCCTGACCGTTAATTCTTGTCACAATGTTTAAATCCAGCCGCCCGTAGCGGCTCTTTGCGGGACTTATCGTCTTTGTTACCGTTTCACCGGGAGAAAGGCTTATCTTTTCGGGCGTATTTTCGCTTGTGACGGCAACATCTCCGTCAGGGTACGTAAGAACTCTCCAGAACATTTCCGCATCAATCGGTTTTGTATCTCTGTTTTTAAAAGTTACATCAAACGATGCAGGTTTGTCATTGGTAAAATTATTACCGACAACCATCTCACCTTCGGGTTCGTTCGCCGTCCAATTTATATATATCGGGTTTAATTCGTCAAAGCTTGACGAATCCTCTTTATAGAACTTAAAGTTGTCAAAATACACATACTTATCTTCTTTTTCGTTGTTTAGATAGGTGTAAAGCGAAAAGCCTTTAAACTCATTTAGATTTCCGTCATACAATGCCTGATGAACCATTGTCTTTCCGTTTATCTTATATAACAGCTCTCGACATTCCGTATCTATCCAAATATCAATGTTGTACCATTTATCCGTTTGGTATTTTTCAAACGTTCTCGAATCCGATATCCATTCGCCCTCTGTTCTCTGTACCTCAAAGTTACCTTGCGGGTTAAACCTCAAAAACAGCCAGTTTTGCATATAGGTTAGACCTGTTGAATTTTCGTTATGTATATACAGGTTAAAGCCTGTCAGCTTTTCCGCGTAATAGTCAAACGAGATTCTGTATCTGCCTTTCGGCAAAGGTTTTTGCGATACGCTTCCTATCCGCTTATCTCCGTTTTGATCGGTATCGAGCGCAAGAGCATTCGTTCCGTTCGGTGACTTTCTTTTTTCAAAGCCTTCGCCGCTTAATCCGATTCCGTCCAAATTGTTTTCAAAATCGTTATCAATGAGCGTTAATCGTCCCGATGTATCCGCAGAGCCTTCACCTTTGGCTGAATCCGACAAGTTAGGCTCTGTACCCGATGCCGATTCAGCCGCAAATACTGAATCGCTCATTGCCCCCGATGTATTCATAATAGGGAGCATACCAAACAATGTCAATAGCACCGCAAGCATAGCCGCTATGATTTTTTTAAGCTGTCCTTCCGTTATCCTGTTCATATTATTCTCCTTTCAACACTAATTTTTTAATGCTTTAACCATATCGTCTATTGTCTTGTTGTCAACACAAACCGCATGTCCGCCGCTGTGCACCTCAAGATTCACCCAGTCTTGTTCAATACCACACATTTTGATTTCATCACACAAGCGTTCGTACTCAACCTTTGCCGTGTTGACATCAAACAGATCGTCACATTCGCCGACAGACAACCACAATTTTCTCGGATAGCACAACAATGCCGTTTCACTGTCAAAAAACCTTTCCGCTGAATTTTTCCATGTAAAATCAACCCAAGAATATCTGTCTCTTTCATTATAAAAAGAACAGCTCAACGCCGATTTTATTCTTGTATCCGCCGCCGTTGTGTACAAAGTATAAAAACCGCCGTATGATAGTCCTATCATTCCTATTCGTTCACTGTCAACACATGGCTGTTTTTCAAAATAATTCAAGGCACTTTCTATACAATAAATTTCAAGCGCAGCTATTGAACTTCCAACCTGTTTGAGCTTTGCATCCAATCTTTCTCTGTCATATTCAATGCCGTAATTCTCTATACTCCATAGTACAACCTGAGGGGCAAAAACGTTGACGCCTCTCTTTAAAACACGCTCTGTCATATGATTATAATTCGCCGTATCTCCGTTATATAATCCACTGCACAGCTCCGGAGTACCCAGACCGCCGTGCTGAGAAATCACAAAAGGCAGTTTTTGATCTCTGTATTCAAAATACAAACCGTAAAAGTGAAAATCTTTAAATATCTCAAACTTCATACGATAAATATTATATCCGTCTTCCTCGCAAGAGAGAAGTGTTTTTTCAACCGACAACGGGTCGTTCACTTTATCCGTCAACGGCCACCCCAGCATTTCTAAATACTCTCGTCTTGCCTCATCGGGTTCATTGATAATCTTTTTGATATATTTCTCTCTTTTTAACCTGCATTCACTCTGCTTGTTTTCTATTAACTTTTCTATGGAATCCAAATAGTCTTTTCTTTGTTCCATTGTTGATTTTTTATCTTCACTGTATTTCATATTATCACCTTTATCAATTTTTATATCTTAATTATTTGCCTTTTAACACTGATTTTTTAAAGGCGTTAACCCATTCTTTTCTTATTATTTCGTGCCCTGCCGATGACGGATGAACGCCGTCATAAAGCCAATGTGCGGCTTTTGCCCGACTTTCCGCCTCATCAAACTTTTCTTGCAGCGGAATATATGTCAAGCCGTATTCTTCGGCAACCGCTTTTGCTTTTTCGGCACGCTTTAAGACCTCGGACTTAAATATCTCCCACTCTTTTTCCGTTGCCGACGCTTTTAAAACGAACGGTTCCATAATCATTATCTCTGTATTCGGCAAGGCGTCTTTTATCTCTTGAATCAGCATAGAATATACTTTATAATACTTTTCGGCATCAACGCCGTTGCGTTCACCGCCGAGTTCATGCCAAACATCGTTTACCCCTATTAAAATGCTTAGTATGTCGGGTTTTAAATTGATAATATCACTTTTTATCCTTGCATACACATCCACGACACGGCTTCCGTTTATACCTCGGTTAATAAATTTATATTTTTCCGGATATTCGTATCCAAGCTGTGCCGCAACAAGCACCGGATAACCTATTCCCAGTATTTCGTCCTGTGTACTTGTTCTGTACATATCCGTTATCGAATCGCCCTGAAATAAAACTGTCTTCATAAATTAAACTCTCCGTTCCGTAATAGATGAAATCACTAATTATAAAAATTTATTTGGTTATATCTTAATTATAATCCAACACAGGCTTTTTTGTCTATTCTCATTACTGCTGTTTTGTTTATTAAAACACGCATTTTATACCAATCGGCACAAATTTACATTGACATTTTCAGGTTATATGCTATAATATCGTTATAAAATATGATTCGAAAGGTGGTTGCTCTATGATTATAAATCCGCTTGATACAGGCATTCTCTCTCTCGGCATAACCGAGGTCAATTCGTCCTGGTGGCTCGATCGGGTAAACGGTGCAAACCTGTTTAACAGGGTGTACTATTTCTTTAACGAGGGCATTGAGTGTGATGTTGTTTCCAACTCTGCCAAAAAGAATATCGTGTTCAGACCCGGAAAGCTATATATTCTGCCGGCTAATATTTCAATAAAATTTCATCTCAATCCCGGAGTAAACGTAAACCACTTTTTCATTGATTTCGTTCTTATAGGTCATTCTTTCAAGCCCGAAATATTTGAAGTGGATGCAATTCAAAATTCCTGCTGTAAAAAGCTGCTTGAATTTTTGATAACCTATATTGTAAAAAATGATATAAATATTTTGACATATTATGTCAATAAAACACAGATAGACACTCGCACAAAAGAGCTTTTTGATGTTTTCCAAAGCACTCTCGCTCTTTTACTGACATTTTTAAATTCCGAATATAATATTTTCTCCACAGCCTTATCCGACTTTTCCGCTGTGATTGAATATATACAACAAAACTATGATAAAAAAATTTCTTTGGATGAATTGCGCAAAATCTCATCTCTGTCAGAGAGTCAATTCATTCGTCAATTTAAAAAGATACTCGGTACTTCACCGTATCATTATATAAAGACCTTTAAAATGCATATGGCACTGAATATGTTAAACAGCGGCAGCTCTGTTTCAAACGTTGCGTATTCGCTCGGTTTCAGTTCTCCGTCCGCTTTTTCAAACGCATTCAAAAAATTTTTCAACTATCCGCCGAGAAATATAACAAACGACTAAAAAACACAATACTCAAACCGCTGTCGAGTGAATCGACAGCGGTTTGAAAATCAAGCCCTTTTGGCTTATTTTTAATATTAAATCTTACTCATTGCAAAGTCTAAAATACGCTCTTTACGTGCGGTCAGCATTGTTTTATAAAATTCGTTTTGTATGTCCGTTACAGTTGGGGTATCATCTATAATTTCATAATTTTTTTCATATCAATTCGGCTTAAAATTCGTTTTAAAGCTGTATTGCAATCTTCGAATTTTCCCTCTGATAAGAAGTTAAAATAATTTATTTTCTTTCCGTTATAAGTTATGGCCGACAGCGGTATATCAAAAATCCTGTGATTAAACTCATTTTTATTATTTAAAATTATCGTCATTAATTCATCATCCGCTTGCGGATAAAGACTGCTGCCGCAGTCAAAAACAGGGGCAAGAACAACCTCATCCGTTGAATTATTGTATAAAAATCCCCAATTTCCGTTGTGCCTGTCCCAGTTTCCAATCAACGCATCTACTATAAACATATCCCAAAATCTTATCTTAATAACATCCGAATCCATGGAAGTTTGTTCATCAATTGTCGATAAAATATCGTTAAGTTCCGTACCATAACCATTTCTTTCGGAATCGATAATACGATTTTTTAGAGATACAAAATCCTGAAGTGTAATACCGGGGGATGTAAAGTCCTTGCAAGCAACAACTATTTTTTCTCTGCCGTTACTTGTGTAAGTTCCGATAACCGTTTCTTGCACCGGTATTCCTACAGAATCAAAAATTTTACAGCCTATATATTCGCTTATGCAGCTGTTGGTATAACTCATTTCTTTATTTATCGTAGGAAGCGGCGGAAATTTCAGCATATATTGTTCATTATTATATATAACAGAAATTTTACTGCCGTTTGCACCGGCATATGCTTTATTTTTGACTTTCGCGCTTGTGAAATCTATCATATATCATCCCGTTTTTCCATTCTTAAATATTTACGTCTTAAATACCAAGCTTGCTCACTTGAAATAAGATTTTCAACTTCTGCCGAATTTATATCGGCGTTAAGCTCACACCAGCATATATCCCAGTGCATATCTCTTTTTCCGCTATCGACTATCTCCCACGATTTTTTCATATTTTCAAGTGATTTGGAAAGATATTGCGGCAACCCGCATTCAAAATGTGTTTCATCTGTGGGCATACCCGTTTGCGGATTGTATTCCGTATTATCGGATAATTTACGCAAATCCATTTTCATCATTCCTTATCGATACTTGATATATTCATTATATCTGAATATTAACACATTGTCAATAGATTTTGCCATTTTATGCTTTTTTCATCCAACCGTCGTGTCAACGTGTCGGTGTCACATAATAAACTTTTTAAACTGTATTCTATAATATAATCAAATAAAAAGTTATACTATCGGCACCGACACATATTCGCAAATCCACCCATTTTCAATCATATATTATACCTCTGAAGCCGCACAGAAATGTGCGGTTAATTTATTACGGCGAGGGCAGCGGAATGAGAAATTTGTATAAAGAAACCTGTCTTGCGGAGTGGTGCGACAAAAACATAGTAGTGGACTGAGGCGACCGCACGTGCCTTTTGGAATATGTCGAGGCAGGAATGGGGCTGACCCTCGGCTTGGTGAGATCGCTTGAAGAAAAGGAACAGGCAGAGCTGATTAAGCTGGATGTCTCCGATTTTTGCCCGATACAGTCTGTCTATGTTTTCAGAACAAAAGAAAATCGTGGGACAGCCGCGTTCTGCAGCTTTTTTGTACAGCAAGCGAAATATTTGTCATACATATTAAATTTTTAATCCTTATCGATAAAAAGTGCATATCCCTCTTCCAAAGGATATTGGCAATCTTTTTCATGTTCTGTACCGCTGCAGTAAGCAAGCATTGTTCGGAAACTC
>OIYO01000849.1_pt1 | contig 21204 bp, 17 predicted proteins | sample 1588191 | NCBI WGS metagenome assembly OIYO01 (sample SAMN03283275) | human gut metagenome | biome: human-associated habitat; material: feces | host: Homo sapiens | place: Peru | collected 2012 | reverse complement strand
GGCCGATATGATGCGTTAAAACAGCATAAAGCAAGCACCTGTGCGCGGCGCAGTCCCCTGCCCGCCGCACAGGCTTTTGTTATGCCGGCGCTTCCGCCCGGCGCGAAAAATATTGACAAATCCCGCCGGAAACCGTATGATGAGAATGCCGCGGTTTGCGGCTTTTGCACATTGGAAAATCAAAGGAGTTTTCTTTTTTATGGATTGGATCGAAGTTACCATTTCTACCAACACCGAGGGCGCGGATATCGTTTCGGAGGCGCTGATGCGCCAGGGCGCGGTAGGCACGCAGATTATTGACCGCAGCGATGTGCCCGATCCCGATAAGCCCAACGGCTATTGGGAGTTGATCGACCGCAAAATGCTGGATGAAATGCCCGAGGATGTGCAGGTGAAGGCCTGGTTTTCCACCGTGGAGGAGCTGCGCGGGCTGAAAAACTGCCTGGACGCGCTGCCTGAGCTGACGGGCATGGAGCTGGGCACGCTCAAAATCTCCCAGGAGGGCGTGCGCGAGCAGGACTGGGCGGAGTGCTGGAAGCAGTATTACAAGCCCTTCCGCGCCGGCGAGCACCTGGTCATCAAGCCCAGCTGGGAGGTTTGGGATGCGCAGCCCGGCGATCTGGTGATCGAGCTGGATCCTGGCATGGCCTTTGGCACGGGCACGCACGAGACCACCGCCATGTGCGTGGCCATGATTGAAAAGCACTATCATGGCGGCGAGGTGCTGGATGTGGGCACGGGCAGCGGCATCCTGGCCATCGCGGCGGCGCGGCTGGGCGCGCGCGAGGTGCTGGGTGTGGATATCGACCCCATGGCCGTGCGCGTGGCGCAGGAAAATGTGGAAAAGAACGGTCTGGCCGATCGCGTGACCATCTGCGAGGGCGATCTGGTCAAGGGTCTGGATAACGTGCAGTGCGAGTTCGCCGTGGCCAACATCCTGGCCGAGGTGATTATGCTGCTGGCCGCGCCGCTCAAGAGCCACCTGACCGAGAACGCCACGTTCGTATGCTCCGGCATCCTGCGTGAGCGCGAGGATGAGGTGACCAAGGTGCTCACCGCCAACGGCTATCAGCTGTTTGACCGGATGGAGAAGGGCGACTGGGTAGCGCTGGCCGCCCGCGTCCGCTGATATGCATCGTTTTTTTGCCGATGAGCGCGGCATTCAGGGCGGTATGGCCTATCTGGAGGCGGAGGACGCCCGCCATGCCCTGCGCGTGCTGCGGCTGGATGTGGGCGCGCAGGTGCATCTGTTTGCTGATGGCCAGGCCTACGCGGCCAGCATCTGCCAGGCCGGGCCGGACGGCGTGGCTGTGCGCGTGCTTGAAAAGCTGAAAAGCCCCGAGGCTTCCCTGCGCGTCACGCTGTATCAGGGTGTGCCCAAGGGCGATAAGATGGATTATATCGTGCAGAAATGCACCGAGGCGGGCGTTTGCCGCATCGTGCCGGTGGAAATGCCCCGGTGCGTGGCGCATCTGGACGGCAAGGACGATAAAAAGCTCTCCCGCTGGAACCGCATCGCCCGCGAGGCGGCCAAGCAGGCCTTTCGCCCCGTCACGCCCGAGGTGGCCGCGCCCATCGATTTAAACGCCCTGTGCCGCGCGCTGCCCGGCCATCAGCTGGCGCTGGTGCCCTGGGAGGATGCGCGCGAGGGCACACTGCCGCGGCTGATCAGCCCGGATATCGCCGACCTGGCCATCGTGATCGGCCCGGAGGGCGGTATGGGCGAAAGCGAGGTGCAGCGCATGCTGGACAGCGGCGCGCGCGCCGTAACGCTGGGGCCGCGCATTTTCCGCACCGAAACCGCCGGGCTGGCGGCAATCATCGCCGCCATGGCGCTGAGCGGAAACCTGGAATAATTTCATCCTTGGAAACCGTTTTTTATGGTCGCCGCCCCTCGGGCGGCTTTTTTCATGCGCGGCGCGCGTCAAGGCAGAAATTGTAAATGATTAAATATAGCTCCAATTGGCTGTTGCCAATCCGGTTCAATCATGGTATATTGCAGTTGCAGCTGTTTTCTATGATCGTATCGTTTATTCAACACAAAAAGTGGCAAGGATATTAAAAAAGGAGGGATTATCCGGCTAAGAACGCACTTTTGTTTCTCACATCTTCACAATTGACCTGCCCAAAAGGAGGAATCTTTCGTGAACAAATGGAGTTTCTTTGCGGTATTCTGCTGCATCCTGCTGCTGTGCGCGCTGCCCGCGATGGCGCAGGAGGAGCAGGCCTTGCCGGTGATTACCATCACCTATGCGGCCGGCGCGCCCCTTTCCCATGAGGAGGCCGTGGACGCGCAGGTCACCATAGCAAGGGACGGGCAGGAGCACGCCTTCCCGGCCAGGCTGCGCCTGAACGCAGCGGCCATGGACAGCGAGGAAAGAGAACTGCCGCAGCGGAGCCTGTATATCGAGGGCGCGGATATGCGCTTTGTCCTGTATAACGATGGCGGCGACGCGCTGCGCACCAAGCTGCTCAGCACGGTATGCTCCGGCCTGGTGGCGCAGTGCCCCGTGGCGGTGCCTGTGCGCACGCAGGAGCCGGTGGAGGTGTACGTCAACGGCGATTACCGCGGCCTGTACTCCCGGCGCGAGGATATCGCGGACGCCATTGCCCGCTTTGAGGGGCTGGACAGCGCCGCCGCGCTCAACGTAGCCGATGTGAACAAGAAAGCCTTCTGCGGCGACCCGGCGGGCATCGCCAGCGCGCTGAAGCAGCTCAAGGCGCTGAACCTGTCTCTTGAAGCGGATCGGCAGACGCTGGACGCGCTGCTGGATACCGAGAGCTTTTTGAACTGGGCGGCGGTAAACGCTTTCTTCGGCAATCTGAATATGAAGAGCGACGTCATTTTCTATCAGGTTGGAAATGGGCCGATCAAGTGCGCCATGGGCGATTTTGCCTACGCGCTGATGTTTGCCGCTCATAATCCTTACGCCTCGCTGAATACGATTACCACGGATGTTGTCATCATCATCGAAAGCATGCTGCTTAACCAGCCTGAATACCGCGAGGCCTTTCTGACCAAGCTGGGCGCGCTGTATCAGGCCCTGCCCACGCAGACGCTTCAGCAGGCTGTGGACGCGGCAAACGCCCAAATCGCTTCCGCGCTGCCCCGTCACATGGAGCGCTGGACTGCGGCCTTCATCCAGGCCATGGCCGGCAAGAATAACTATCTCGTCACGAACACGCAGGAGGCGCTGCTCTACCAGCAGTATTCCATCTACCGTCTGCGGGATAAAACGCTGGTGCGGCATCCCTGGTATCTGTACGATCTGACCCAGAGCGCGCTGGATGTATCCGACGCGGACATGCTGCGCTATTTCGGCAGTGAAAAGCCCGCGCTGATTGAAGTGCCCGCTGAGTCCTGGGAGACCTACAAGGCCGCAAACCAGTAAAGCCAATGGCGCCTTTTACTGACAACAGATGGGAAGCCCTGCGGGGCTTCCTTTTTCGTGCCTGCTTTTGACAGGGCGGCTTTTTTAGCGTATAATATAGGTGAAATCCCGCTCATAGGATAGGAAGGAATCATTCGGATGTATCAGCAAAACGATTATGATGAAAACCGCCAACAGCTGCGCGCACGGTCGCTAACTGTCGGCCTGCCCATGGCGGCGCTGCTGGCGGCGGGGCTGATCCTGACCGCGCTGAAGCGCAGCGAGGAGGAAGGCCTGAGCCTGGGGCAGTATCTGTGGAATCGCTTCTCCCCCCGCAAGGTGCTGCGCTTCATCAGCGACCGCGCCATCATCGTGGGCATCCTGCTGATGGCGGCGCTGGTAAGCATTTTCCGCCCCAATTTCCTCTCCGAGGCCAACTTCCGCAACCTGCTGTCCAACACCGCCGTGCGCTTTATCATCGCGCTGGGCGTGTCGGGCTGCCTGATTACCAAGGGCACCGACCTGAGCGCGGGCCGCGTGGCAGGCTTTGCCGCGTGCCTGTCGGCCATTTTCCTGCAGCGCGCGGGCGACTACTCCAACAAGTTCTATCCTGCGCTGGGCAACCTGCCCATCCCGCTGGTGCTGCTGGGCGTGCTGGCCATCTGCGCGCTGATCGGCGCGATCAACGGCACGGTCATCGCCAAGCTGAAGGTGCCGCCCTTCATCGCCACGCTGGGCATGCAGACGCTGGTATACGGCATCTGCCTGGTATATACCGGCGCGCAGCCCATCGGCACGCTGCAATCCGCCTATACCGGCATTGCGCTGGGCTATGTGGGCAACCGCATGTTCTCCTATATTGCCATCATCGCCCTGGTTGTCGGCGCGTTCATGTGGTTCCTGTACAATAAAACACGGCACGGCAAATACATGTACGCCATCGGCGGCAATGAAACGGCCGCCGAGGTGGCGGGCATCAACACCTCCCGCATGAAGATCAAGATCTACATGCTGGCCGCCATCCTCTACGGCCTGACCGGCTTCCTCATGGTGGCCAAGTCGGGCGGCGCGTCGGTCAACACGGCGCAGAGCTACGAGCTGGAGGCCATCGCCGGCTGCACCATCGGCGGCGTATCCGTCAACGGCGGCGTGGGCAAGATCAGCGGCATCCTGGTGGGCGTGCTGGTGTTTGAGATCCTCAAGATTGCGCTGCAGTTCATGGGCGTGGAATCCAGCTATACCTACATCGCGCAGGGTCTGGTCATCATCGTGGCCGTCGCGCTGGATCTGCGCAAGTATCTGGCCCGCAAGTAAGCCATGCAGGCCGCATGAAAGGGAGGGAGCCTGATGCCGGAAACACGCGAACCCATGACGATATCAAAGAATGATGGCGAGAGCACGCCTCTTGGCCCGCAGAACTGGAAGGAGCGCATTTACGAGCGGCTGCGCATGCCGCTGTGGGTGCTGGATCTGATAATCTGCCTGCTGGTCACCCTCTTTATCGCCGTGGTTCTCATCGGCATCCTGCGGGGATCCGCACACTGACAAAAAAACAACCGGCGCGGGAGTGTTTGCGCATGCAAACGCTCCCGCGCCGCATTATTTTCGGGCAGCGCGCAATCAGCAGGCAGGGGGACGGCGCGCGCCGCGCCCTCCCCACGCCTGTGCCGTCGCTGCGGTTTACCTGGAAAACGCCTCGCGGATGGCCTGCGAAAGCTCCTGATGGTTATGGAAATAGCGGCTGGCCGTCTTCTGAATCAGCGGCATATCCTTTGTGTGCTTGACGTCCTCGATGGCCCACACGTGGCAGCCCGCGGCGCGCGCATCCAATACCCCTCCGAGTCCAGCAGCGTTTCATCCATATCAAAAATAATCGTCCGCATGTCCATTTCTCTCCAGTAAAAGGAAAATTTTCAAGCCAGCATATCACATCCGCGCCTGCCCCGCAAGGCGCGCGGCGAAAAGTGGAGAGCAGCATGCGAATAATGGAAAGCAATCGCACCCATTGACAACGGCTGCAGGACTCCCGTTTCTTTTTCATTCCTCCGGCCTAAATAAGCGGCATGTCTTGCATCTTGCGCAAGACATGCCGCTTTACGGATGAGCTGGCGACCCGCAAGGAATTCTGCAGGCGTTTCATCTGCTCGTCCGTCTCTTTAGCCCTTAATGCCGGAGCTGATAAAGGCGTCGATAATGTTTCTCTGGAAGAAGAGGTAGACAATAATAACAGGCAGCGAAGCCAGGGTAGCGGTGGCCATAAAGGGACCGAACCTGCTGCCTGTTTCGTGATCGGTAAACTGGCGAAGCGCAATCGTCAAGGTTCTGGACGCCGGCGTGCCCATTACGAGCAACGGCCAGAAATACAGGTTCCACGCATCGATAATGGTCAAAATCGAGATGGCGGAAATTGCGCCCTTGCAAAGCCCGACCATTACGTTTCTGAATATCCAGAGCGAGCTGGCGCCCTCCAGATGAGCCACCTCGTAATAGGAGCGCGGAATATTGCGCACGTTCTGATAGAGGAAGAAGAAGGTGGATGCGTTGGCTGCGTAGGGAAGGATAACGTCCCACCATGTGTTGATCGCCCCTAATTTGCTAACCAGAACATAATTGGGGATCATCGTCACCTGGAAAGGAATTACCATGGTGAGCAGCAGAAAGTAAAACATGGTCTGGTTCCAGCGCGTCCGATAATAGCCCAGAGCGAACGCAGCCGTAAGCGACACCAAAATCTGGAGGACAAAGATGCCGGCGGTTGTTACAAAACTGTTTGTGAACCATGTTGTAAAGGCATACTCATGCAATACCGTTCGATAGCTGTCAAACGATACCGGGTTAGGGATCACCTTGATGTCATTGGAAAACAAATCCGTTGGCAGCTTCAGGCTTGAAGACACCATCCAAATAACCGGGAAGATGAGCAGCACCGAGATGATAATCATTACAATATGAAGCATCACCTGGCTGGCGGAAAGCTTACTCTTCATTATAGCCAAAACCTCCCAATGTTTTCATCATGATGACAGTGATGACCAGGAACATTAGAAGTATACTTTGGAAAACAGACTCTATTCGCTTCCAGCATGCATCACAATATTGTTTATTAGTGCATATAGGTTTTCTAATTTTGCTTTCTTGATTACAAAATGACATTCTTCATCTTTACGTACGGCGTAGTAAGCATTATCGTATGGTAAGTATTCTACTTTTGTGATAGGGTTTCCTGAAATGTCTATAAAATCAATTGAATATGCAGGCGTGCTTTTGCTTAAGTCAGAATCAATCAACACATTATCAAATTGCAGTGACACGATTTCTTGATACAGAATGCGGCCGGCTTTTTCTGATAGATTGATATGATTGATTCGGAATAAGGTGCTGTTTTGCGAAGCATGAAGGATTTGCAAATGATAACTATTCTCTCTCGCTTGAATATTTACAGCAGATACAGCATCGATTTGTACAAGATGAGTAAATTGATCTGCAAGATGATAGGCAGTAGCATTCGATAGGAATGATAACTGTTCGGTATCTGTCAAGTAAACATCGTTCGTGTTATCAATTTTGACATAGGTGCCATTTGCTACTTCATTGCCGACAGAAAGCGTAAGTATATTCCCGGATGTATCAGCTGCATAGATATAGGCTTTTGGCTCTGAAAAACCATAATCACATTCTGAAGTTTCTTTCCCTACATACTTTGATATTTTTAAATTCCCAATGGCGTTTGTTATTTCTTCAGTCATACGCACAGAATGGGCGTGCCATTTGAACGGGTGGATAATATCGTATAAGTATAGATCATTTTCAGAAGAGATTATTTCAAGCTCACGTTCATCTTCTTTTTCGATAATCAGATGCGTAATAGCATCTGTGTCGATTTTGCTCTGAAACCTGACAGTGTGAATGGAGGAGAGTGGTCGGTTGAATGATGACAGTACGGCTGCTTTTAATTCATAAACGGCAGGGTTATTATCGAACATGGCATATATCGAAGTTTGGGTAGGAATTGTATTGCCAAGCAGTAGCCGATGGCTATTTCCGTTTGTATAGCTAATATCTGCTACGATTTTGGGATTGAGGAGGCCATATATTTCTATGCTATCGGGATTAGAATCAATAAGTGAGACTGCTTGTAAAGATAATGCGTGCTTAAGCATGGAAGCAATGCGAGCCTCGTCTACTCCATAATTTGGGTATTCTTCGATATCATGTTTTCCAGATTCTAATAATTTGAGCGTATAGCATTCTTCTTTTTCTATTTTAATCTGAATACGTGCTACTTGACTGTTCGGTTCGGCAAACAATAACAATTCACTTGTTTCGAGCGGCGTTTGTTCTTCGTTTGTTGAGCATGAGACGATGCTTTCGTTATGAGCTTGCTGAAGAAGAGTATATGCATATATTGCAAATAATAGAGAGATAACAATGGCGATAACTACCATTGTTGATGGAGAAACCCTTCTTTTGGGTGCCTTTTTTAGGGGATTGTTTTTTCTTAAGCTGTTTTCTTCTCCCATTACGTTTTTCTCCTTCTTATGTAGACAAACAAACCACAGGTCAATACAGCGCCAGGAATAATGCCGCATACTAAAACGGTGAGCATCTGCCGTACTTTTTCGTTGGGTAATTGCAGCAGATTAGATGCTAAGGCTTTTGAACGGATATATATCGTTGTTTCCTTATCGATCAAAAATTTAAAACAGTTCATGGTGTATTCTAAATTATTGGATGAGTACAGATAATTGCTGTCTATAAATGTGTAGACATCATTCATAGCAATCAATCGCGTTTCATTTCCGTCTGCATTGACGCGCGCCATACTTACTGCTAACGTAAATGGTCCATTTGCATCATTTAATTCGCGAATCAAGAAGTTGTCCATACTGTGCATCATTTTTGCATAGGAGGTAGCAGAAGCTGTTAGGAGAATTTGGGTTTCAAATCCAGGTTGCTCAACGCTTGACAATTCAACTGGGCCGGCAAACGGCATAATCATTCTGCCGGCAGTGAGAGATGAAGTGATTCGGCTTTGGCCGTTTACTTTTGGAACGATGTACATTGTTGATTCAATGTAACTTGACGTAGCATTGATATCCTCGACAACCATGCGATATGGCAATGAAATTCCGTAGTAAGCTAATAGCTTTGAGAAATTAGGCAATGTATTTATATCAATGGTTGCATCGTTACAGAAAAACAATCTGCCGCCATTTTCAAGCCAGGAGAGTATTGTTTTATATTCGGAGTCTGTCAAATCAAGCGTAGGGGCGACGATTACAACGGTGTCGCCCGCGCATAATATGGAGTCGCTGTTCAACTCAAGAGATGACACGTCGTAATTGTTGTTCTCCAGCTCATGACAGATAATACTGCTGTATGACAAATCAACTTCCCCATGTCCTGTTAGCATATACACTTTTGGAGATGCTGCAGCGGACACATAGATTAAAGCAGATGTCAATTTGCTTTCGCCGACAAATGAGCTTTGCTTATATTCCTGCGCAGCGCTGTTGTAAGAGTAGTTATATAGCTCTCCAGCGTATATGGTTTTTACTCTGGTTTCTGAGGCATTTGTTACAAGAATCGAGCCTTCTGTAAGCTCTGAGGTATTCTCCACCAATTGCAATATACGACCGGGTTGCGTCACTGGATCGATGACATCGACAATGACATGGGGATTAATGGAACGGTACTTTGCGGTGAGTTCTTCGAGCGTTGTGCGTAGCTTGCTTTGCGTTGACGATCGAAACAGAAGATGAATATAGACATCCTCATTCAGGGCATCAACTGCTTCGCAAGTTTCATTACTGAGCCGTGTTAGCCTACTTGCAGTTAAGTCAAAACGCCAATTATGCTTGGATTCAAGAGCGTTAACAATGACATTTGCAGAGACAGTTAGAGAAACAAACAACAAGATTAATCCCCAAAATCGCAATTGATGAATATGCCTCATATTTAGCTTTTTCTCCTTTTTGATGCCATAGTAAGGATGGTGAGCATAAGAATAAATGCGTCGAGTGATAAAAAGAAGAAGATATTAGAGACAGATACGATGCCTTGCGTAAAAGTAAAGTAGCGATGATAAAGTGAGCAGAATGAAAATGCGGATGATAAGAATTCAAAGCTCGAAATGGAGAGAGAAGGACCTATGGATTCCAATACCTGCAGCAAAATAATAATTGCATATGTCAGCACCGCAGCGATGATCTGGCTTTCTGTTAGGGAGCTCATCCATTCACCGATCGCAATATAGCAGCTTCCGATTAGGAAGAAACCGATATAGTTGGAAGCAATTAATCCATAGTATGGAACTGCGTAAACAGCGATAATTACAATGAAAGGTGCTGTGAGTATAAGAGCAATGGCAAAAACGAAAAGCGCGGCAAAATATTTACCAATAATGATTTTATTGATGGAAAGTGGGGATGTTAGTAAGAGCTGATCGGTTTTGTTGCGCTTTTCTTCGCTTATTAATCTCATTGTAAGTAAAGGCAAAATGATCATGAATAAGTAGATTAAATTGCCAAACAATGTATCCAGGTCGGATGTGCTGCTTTTCATGTTGAACACAGTGAAAAAGAGCCCGCTCATTAGCGAGAAAATACCAATAAAAACATACCCTATGGGAGTTAGAAAAAACTGCTCTATTTCACGATGCAAAACTGCTTTCATGCTTGTCCTCCTTTTTCTAAGCGCGTTGTTTGCAGGAACAGATCTTGTACACTATCTTGCAATGGGCGCAGCTCTAAAACAGGCCTTTCTGATTGAGCAAGCATATAGAACAAAGGATCCCTTATATCTCCATTGTACTTGTCCTTTAGGGCAAGAATATAGGAGGTTTGATCGGAATTCGCATTAGCAGTGCGCACATCGGCAATCCCCTCGATGGCTGAAAGGCGAAAGGCAATATCAGCTTTACCGCGAATCGTTAGAAAATAGCGTTTGCCATTCTCTCTCAATGAGCGCTGTGCCAGAATTTCACTATGGTCGATAATTACGACCTGGTCGCATACTTCAGACACTTCCTGAAGGATATGGCTGGAGAATACTACGCTATGGTCTTTTCCTAAGTTGCGCATTAGTTCTTCAATTTCAAGAATTTGTATTGGATCCAGGCCGACGGTTGGCTCATCAAGAATAATTACATCTGGATTCCCGATAAGAGCCTGTGCCATTCCCACTCGCTGACGATATCCTTTCGAAAGATTGCGGATTATACGCTTCTTTTGATCCTGCAATCCAGTCATCTCACATATTGTGTCAATGTGTGCTTGGGATTTTGCGTTCAAAACCTCTTTAATTCGGCACACAAAGTGTAAATACGAATTAACGGTCATATCGGGATATACTGGTGGAATTTCGGGTAGATAGCCAATACTTCGTTTAGCTTCTTTTCCACATTTCTCAATATCAACCCCGTTGAAAAACACATGTCCGTTGGTGGGAGCAATGTAACCAGTGATAATATTCATGGTTGTGCTTTTGCCAGCACCATTTCTTCCTAAAAAACCCAATACGCCGCAGTTTGGAATATCAAAGGAGATATTGTGAAGTGCTTGAAACTTGCCGTACTGTTTAGAAAGATTACGAATTTCAATCATCCGGCTATGCTCCTTTCGACAGATATCAATGGATATCCTCAATCATTTTGATAATCCATAGTTGTTTCATATGACGAGAAATGTGCCTTTGCTGTAATTGTGCCTCGCGTATGATGACCTTTTAGATGAATGTGCTTTTCTTCAAATGGTAATAGGTTGAAATAATTGTCTTCAAAGTACCAGCCAAACTCGTTGCCGTCTTCGTTTCCTGACAACTCCACACAATGCGCATAACGATCTGTGGTAATAATCAGTTCATCTCCTTCTTGACGAATTTGAAGTTTTGCTTGTGGGAAGGTTTGATGGCGTTCAATATCAACCAGAGTATCGCTGCGTGAAATCTGATGGCCATTCTCATCTAATAATTCTGCCATTATTACGGATTCGGTGACGATTGGACATACTCGATCAAGGGTGGTCAGTACTTTGGATTCACCAGCTTCAATAGAAACTGGAATGGTAAACTCGTTGACAATGAGATTCAGTATTTGGCTGAACACGTGCACTTTCATTTGGCCTTTTATTTCCTTGGATGTATCGTTCACACCCCATAGATAAATGCGATCTTGGAAATCAAATGAAAGCAGCACGGGGGAGAGCGAACGGCGGAACTGATAATAAGGAATATACACTTCTTGGAAATAGTCGATCAACGAACAATAGAATTGCGGCCAAGTATCATTTAACTTCACATAGATATAACCTTGGCAGCGACGAGGTTCGCCGGTTTCGTAGTGAGGTTTCCCACGGCGTACGCGCTCCAAATCATCTTTAAAGAACCAGCCGGTTGCTGCATTGATGCGATAAACTAATTCCTGAATATTATCAGCATCAAAGAACTTTTCAAGCGGCGAGCATTCGCTAGCAAAGAATGAAGCGGCTCGACGCCACCAAGTGTTTGGAACAGGCACTTTTTTCCAGCTTGCTACTGTAAAGGGGGTGCCTTCTTTCAATTGTACAACACCCCAACATACATTGTTGTACTTTGCCTCATAATCAGGATCAAACTGATAGTACGGCATGTCGGGATGTGTGATATTATAGTTCGGATTATATTGGCTTGCTGTTACTTGATTTACATAACCTTTAGGCCAAAGCTCCTCATCCGACATAAACTTTCGAAGACTACGGAGCGGGCCAGTCGTGGAGCGCGCTTGTTCAGACATAAATAGCGGGTATTGCGCAATGGCATGACGGTAGGTATAGTATAAGGGATGGCTATCGCCTTCTCGCGGATCACTTGGATAGTCGCCTCCGCATGGCGAGGAATCCAAGTAAAAACGAGCGGGATCCAAACGGCGACATACTTCTTTGAAATCGCGTATAAATGGCGTCCAACCGTTTGAAAGCTTTTCGGAAATTCCTTCAACAAAGCCTACTTCGGATTCGTTTCCGCCGCTGTACATTAGCACGCATGGATGATGCTTTACACGGCGCACTTCATACTCAGCCTCGGCATGGTATAGATTGGAATACTCTTCAGTATCCGGAGCTGGGTGCCAGCAAAGGCAAAACTCATGCCATACCAAAATACCAAGACGATCGCATTCTTCATAGAATTCATCATCAAACTGCATGGAACCGCCCCAAATGCGTAGCGTGTTCATGTTTGCGTGAAACACTAAAGCCAACGTTTCTTTGTTTTTTTTGCTGTTCCAGCGATGGGTCAGGCCACAGTATGGTTCAATAAGACAACCCCATTGCTTGATTTCACGACCGTTCACACGAAAACGCATATCTCCGGTCTTTTCTACATTGCGTAATCCGATGATTCGAGATACGGTATCCAATATAGTATCATCATTCATCAGGAGATACTCTAATCGATATAGAGGCTGGCTGCCATAATGAACAGGCCACCATAACTCGGGCGAATTTACTGTTTGTTCGATGGTAACAATATAATCTTCATTTGTTTGCACAGCGTTAGATTCATGCTCAAACATCTTTTTCCCTGCGGGATTATATAGTTTTGCGATAACTTTCAATCCCTTTGCATTTCCGCTTAGGTGGATGCAGCTGTGAATCTTTACCCAACGATACCAATAATCGAAAGTATAGTCGATATCTGGCCAGGCAATCTCGGCTTTTTCATACGTCTGCAATATGACATCCGCGTACAAACCGACATTGATCATAGATACTTTTCCTGCATCGCCGAATTCAATGAACCCTTTTCTGACCATGCTGAAACGCTTGCTGTTGCGCTTGAATGTGTCATCCATTGCGTTAAACAGTTCATCGGCTTTTTTTCGCGTTGAATGGAAGAACACGCAAATGCGATTGTGCTCACAGAGCTTGCCGGTTACTTCAATTCGCTTCGGAATTAGCATATCTTGGTGGGAACCGATGTATTCGCCGTTTAAATAGAAATCAGCAAATAGATCGACACCGCCGAAATGCAGAAATGAAACGCGTTTCATTTCTTCCGCGGTACAGTCAAAATCACAAGCATAAATCCATTCAACTTGTTCAATCCAGGCACAACGTTCGGTTTCACCGATGGAAACACGCTCATCGATCATGCCGTGATCCAAAAGTACTTTTTGCACCTGATCTGCTACATCTGCAAAAACCCAGCCATTCTCAGAGCACAACTGTGCTTCTGTAGAAAGCAAACTGCCGTCTTCTGCTTGATGTATATACCAGCCATTGAGAATTCGATTTGTTTTCATGAGATTTACTCCACTCCATGCATAGATTGAGAAGGCGAGATCCTCTTGTGAACTGAATGTAATCTATTGTAATGCGACAAGACCAGTATAACATGCTTCTACGGATAATGCAACTGGTTTGGATGAAAAATTAACAAAAAAATACATGCATAATGAATTTTGATATTGACAAAATGAAAAATACCTGCCATAATAACGCTAACGATGCATTGCAATAGATTACATTATGCGATGCACAAAGAATAAGGAGGAGAAGCCATGAAAAAGTTCCTTGCTCTTGTCAGCGCTCTGCTCGCTTGCATGATGCTGACGGCTGTCTGTTTTGCAGATAGCTATCCGACCAAGTCCCCTGAAGAGTATTCCGGCGAATTGGATTACTGGGTATGGGGTAACTACGAATCTCGCTGCACCGATCCATTCTTCGAGTTATACCCCAATGTGAAGATCAACTTCGTTACCATTGCAAGCGCCGATTATTTCACGAAACTGCAGACTGCACTGGCCGCGGGCGGCGATCTGCCGGATATCGGCAACCTTGAACAGACCAACCGTAAGGCGCTTATTGAGCTGAATTGCTGGGAGCGACTGGATGCTGAGCCCTATAACATGGATACTTCAGTTGTGGTTGATTGGTCTCTGCCCCTGGTAACCAACAGCAAGGGCGAGATCGTAGCTGCGCAGATTGACAACTGCATTGGTGCTGTTGCCTATAATCGCGCCAACGCTGAAAAGGCTTTTGGCATCAGTTCTGTTGAGGATATGGAAGCAAGGTTCCAGACTTTGGACGATTATGTCGAAGCTTCTGCCTGGTGGAAAGAAAACGGTGAAAACAATCACTTCATGTTTGGCAGCGCCTATGATGCTTTCTACTTTGCTTATGGTCTTCATGCCGATGTAGCGAATGTAACTGATGATGGCAAGCTGGATCTTGAGAGCAATATCTTGCCTGCTTTCGAGTTCGTCGAGAAGCTGGTTGCAAACAATGCTGTTGGCCACTTAGAAGCTTGGACTCCTGCTTGGAGCGCTTCCTTCTCTACCGATTATGCAACCTTCTTCCCGGCTGTAACGTGGATGGTTTACGACAATATGATTCCCAACGATCCTGATGCTGTGGACAAGTATGGAATGATCACTCCTCCCGGTGGCGGCTATAGCTGGGGAGGTACCGCTTTGGCCATCTCCAACAGTGCTTCCGACAATAATAAGGAAATTGCTTGGGAGTTCATTCGCTGGTTCTGCCTGTCCGAGGGTGGCGCTCAGGCTTTCTTGGATAAAAACCATGCTCCGACTTTGTACACTCCCTTCTATGAGAGCGATGTATATCAGACCTATGAAGACGTTGCTTTCGCTGGTCAGAATACTTTGGGCAAGTATATGGAAATCAGCACCAACACGAATGTAAAGGTTCGTCCGATGACCGTTTATGATCCCGGTATTGCTGCCGCTTTCGAAGGCGTGCTGAACGAGCTTGAGAATGGTATGTCTGCCGTTGATGCTGCAGAACTCGTTCGCAATCAGGTGCTTAGTCAGTACAAGAATTTGAAGTAATCTGGTTTATCTGGCAACCGATATGTATTGTATCGGTTGCCCTACCTTTTTATATTCGGAGGTGGCTTTGGTGAGCATACCCGCTTCGCAGCATCGTCAGAAGACCCACAGAATGAACAAAAAGCATCGCATTACCGAACGGACAATAGCTCCTTACTATTTTGTGGCTCCATTTCTTGTTTTCTATATAGTATTCTTGGTGTTCCCGATCATTTTTAACGTATATGTTAGCTTTACCGACTGGAATGCGTTTGGAAAAGCTAATTTTATTGGAATTGATAATTATATTGAGCTGTTAAGCGATAGTCGCTTTTTTATGTCACTTGGCAATACTGGCATTTTGATGCTGATGATTACCCCCATACAGATGGTTTTGGGAATGCTGATTGCTGTAGTTTTATCACAGAAGTATTTTCCTTTTCCTAATGCTTTCCGCTTAGCGAACTTTTTGCCATATCTGACAACTCCGGTTGCACTTGGCATTTTCTTTGCAATGCTGTTTGATACACATTTTGGCTATGTGAATAAAATGCTTGAACTAATTGGAATTACCGGCCCGGACTGGTTTGGAAAAGTATGGCCGGCACGGTTTCTAACTGCTATTCTTACCGTATGGCGCTGGAGTGGCTATACGGCCGTTATGTTTATGGCTGGCATCACGAACATTAGCGATACGATTTATGAAGCTGCGGATATTGACGGCACCAATGTATGGCAGAGTTTTTGGTATATTACACTTCCGCTGCTTAAAGATGTGGCTGTATTTGTGATAATAACTAATATGATAGGTTGCTTCCAATTGTTCGAAGAACCGGTAATGCTATTTACGGGTTCCGGAATGGGTAGCCACAGCATTGGTGGACCGCGCAATGCAGTGCTGACGGGCTTATGGATGATGTATGATACTTCGTTCGGTACAGTTATGCGATACGGATATGGCTCTGCTATTTCTGTCGGTTTGTTTGTGATTATTGGTGTTGTTACAATTGTATTCAAAAAGATCGTTGGGAAGGAGGGATACTAAGATGGCACGGAAGATCACATTTCCTCGCTTATTGTCTATTCTATTTATGGTATTCCTTTCAATTATAGCACTATTTCCCTTCTATTGCATGTTGATTATGGGTACATATAACATCAATGATTTGGTAAAGGGTATCCATCTTTTGCCTGGGAAGTACATAGCACATAACTGGAAAACGCTATTTACCGTTCCCATCCTGACTTATTATAAAAACTCTATTCTTGTTGCTGTTGCATCAATGATTCTGTGTGTATTTATCAGCACCATGTGCGGCTACGGCATTGCAAAGTATGATTTTAAAGGTAAGAAGGCGTTGAATGCAGTTATAATGGTTACTTTATTAATTCCCACACAGTTAAGCTTGATTGCATTGGTGATTGAAATGCGTAAACTTGGCTTGACTGGAACGCTTTGGCCGATTATTTTGCCGAACGGGGCGAGCGCATTTGGTGTGTATTGGATCATTTCTTATTCCGGAAAAGCAGTTCCGGATGAGGTGATGGAAAGCGGACGTATCGATGGTTGTACTGAATTTCGCATTTTCTGGAATCTGTCGATCCCGTTTATGAAACCTGCGATTATTACACTATGCCTCCTATCTTTTCTCTGGGCTTGGAATGCTCTTCTGACGCCGATGGTGTTGATTAGTAGGCAAAAGCTGTTTACTCTGCCTTTAGGAATCAAAGCTTTATCCACGGGTTTTAGAAATGACTACGGTGCTCAAATTCTTGGGTTGTCTGTAGGAACTGTGCCGATTTTATTCTTGTTTTCTTTTTTTTCAAAGAATCTGATCAGTGGACTTTCGGGGGTTGCAGTAAAGGGATAACAACGAGACGGGTGCTCATGGCAACATGATCGCCCGTTTTTCAAAGGAGGAATGACTAAATGAAGTATTTTATGGGTATAGATATCGGTACGACCGGAGTCAAAGCACTTATAGTGGGCCAAGACGGCAGCATCACAAAGGGAAAGTCCGTAGGATATAGCCTAATGTTTCCCAATGATGGTTGGGTAGAACAGAATCCCGATGAAATGTGGCAGGCTGTATTGGGAGCAATGGAAAATGTGCTGCGCGTTTTTCATGGTAATCGCGGTGATATTTTATCGATCTCTCTTTCGACACAGCGTGATACATTGATTTGCGTTGATCAGAACAATGGGGCTGTATATAATGCAATAACCTGGATGGATTCACGAGCGATTAGTGAGTGTAATCAGCTATCAGCAGATATCGGTTCTGATTATGTTTATAGTACGACAGGAGTGAATATCAGCACGATATGGACACTCGCATTTATTCTTTGGATTCGCAATCATAATAAGGAAGTGTATGATCGGACAGCGTGCTTTGGCTTGGTACATGACTATATTATGTGCCGCTTGGGAGCCAAAGAGCATGTATTGGATTATTCCAATGCTTGTCAAACGATGTTATTTGATTATAAAGCACTTTGCTGGGATCAAAAACTGATGGAGTATGCTGGTCTATGCAAAACTAAACTACCTATGCTGGTGAATAGCGGCACAATCATTGGAAATCTTGCGGCTGAGTTAGCGCAACGATTCGGCTTATCTCCGAATATAGTATTAGTTGCTGGTGGTGGCGACCAGCAATGCGCAGCGCTTGGGGCTGGGGCGGTTAAAAATCAAGATGTTGAAATTGGCATTGGTACGGCAGCCAACCTTTTATGTATTACGAACACACCTATTGAAGATGAACAGCAACGAATGATTTGCCATCGGTCAACCAGCAGTGAGACTTTTGTATTGGAAGGCGCCATGCTGGCTGTAGGACGTTTAATAGAATGGCTGAAAACAGAGATATTCTCGGGAAGTTCGTTTGATGAAATCAATGAGCTCATTCAAAATAAAACGGCGCCAGGGTCACAGGGGGTCATTGTATTGCCACATTTTGAAGGAGCGGCCTGCCCTTATTGGAACCCAACCGCCAGGGGAGCTATTATGGGTCTTACGCTTTCCACTTCCAAGGCGGACATTGCTCGCGCATTTATAGAATCAACCTGCTTTGAAATCAAAAAATGCCTGGACGTTCTACAATCTTTCAATGTTTATCCAGAATATATACTGATTTCTGGAGGAGCAACGCATTCTGCGGTTTGGATGCAAATACTTGCTGATGTCATGGAAACCCGAATTCGAATTCCACGAGAAAGCGAATGCGCTGCGCTGGGGGCAGCAATACTGGCTTCAATTGGATGCAGTGCTTTTAAAAGCCTCGAAGATGCTGCGGATGCTCTTGTGCATACCGATAGGGAGTATGTGCCGAACAAAGATAATTATAAAATTTATCGTGGAATATATCAGAAAAACATCAAAGTTTATGATATAATTAACAAGAATGGTATTAACAGATTACTTACAGGAGGGATTCACCATTAAGCAGCAGGTTAACCGCACCATTTCAAAACCTTTGAGCAATCAGGTTTATTCTATACTTGTTAGCCGTATCCAAAATAATGAATATCCGAAAGATACAAGGTTGCCAAACGAAATGGATTTTTGTGAGGAATTCCATGTAAGTCGTCCTACGATACGTAAAGCGCTGGACATGCTGGAAAAAGACGGAGCAATTATTCGCATGCGTCCCAAAGGAACGTATGTTGTTCACGACTATCAGATGCCCCAAACGGTCAGTTGTCAGCCGAGCATCGCTCTCCAAAACAGCAAGCTGCAAATTGCGATGGAAGAATTTTTGATTGATCAGCATATGCGGTTTTGCTTGGATGGCTTTACAGCAGAAAGTAACCACGAGGTTGAAATTATCCATTGGAGTAGCTGGAACGATGCAATGGAGAATATTATCACTTCATATGTGAACAACCGCGTTCCGGATGTTTTTTCTATTAGCAATGATGCTGTTGGCCTATTTGCACGCATGGGGGTGATTCGTGCTCTGGATGATTTCATCGAAGAGGAGAAACTTAAGCTCATAAAAAAACGTTGCCAACACTACGGGTTGGGGGCTTACTTATTTAATGGCAAGCTATATGGGTTTCCTTTGTTTTCTGAATCACGTTTATTAATCTATCGAAAAGATCATTTTCAAAATGCAGGAATAGAAGATCCACTGGAACATCCTTTTACGCATGAGACATTTTTAGAGGCCGCAAAAGAACTTAGCAATCCTGAACGTGGATTGTATGCGTATGCTTTTCCGTATGCAAACGACCCATTTGCTCTTCAGTCGCTTGCACCGTGGATTATCCAGCGTGGCGGTCGGTTTTGGCGGGTTGAAAATGGACGGGTTGTTGCTGCCACTGACGAAAAAACGTTCATTGACGCATTTCAATGGTATTTGGATTTAACGTTGAAACATCATATTTGTCCTGTTTCAAAAGAACCCCTTAACATTCGCGATATCACCAATAGGCTTATGAACGGTTCCATTTCCATGATGATTGCACCACCCAGCTATTACAAATTCTGTGTTGATTCTTCTCCGACGGGTAGTGCAAAATATGGCATTGCACCAATTCCTGCAGGACCGGCAAACAGCTTTTCATTTATGGGAGGTATGCCGCTGTGCATTTCTTCCAAGTGCAAAAATCCGGAATTGGCCTGGAATTTGATTTCGTATATGACACGTTCAGAAAATTTGTTTACCTATCTAAATCGAACGGGAAGTTTATTGCCAATTGAGCTCTATTCGATCGAAGAGATTAAATCCAACTCCCCAGATACATTTCATGTAATAGCCAATGCACTGGAAACGGCTGTGCCTCATACTTACCCATTGGGATACAATCAGTGCATGGAGTGTATGCCCAATGGGTATGGACAGATTCCTATATCGAGATTATTGCATCTGTCACTGACAGGACATATGAGCACCGAAGATGCCATTAAGTTTTTAACAGTGACTCTGCAGTCGTTAAGTAATCAGAGAATTGATTGAAAACGGCAGACGCGAAAACGGTGAAATAGGCGCGTATCCACACAGTGGCATTGCTTGTGCTTGCTGGGGGGCTGAGGCTGTTGAGTATAGCCTTATTGCGCTTGAGAAAAGCGCTATCAGCTCATGGCATCACCGCAGAGAAGAGCGAAAACAAGTTCTTCCTCAACGACGCATAGTATAGCTTGGAATATTCTGATGTGCCGGAACACAGCCGGCATTCCTGTGACTTTGTAGGCTAGCAGGAACGCCAAATAGGATTATGCGGCTAATTAACCTACGAAATATCAGATATACGAGGTATAAAAAGCGAGCCTATCTAGAATATGTTCACACTATTGACAATAAAGAAATATCTGATATAATGGAGCCATGCAGATAACGCAGGAGCAGTATGAAAAGATAGCGAAACATCTCCCGAGACAGCGCGGAAACGTCAGCATGAGCAATCTTCAACTGATCAATGCGATCCTGTATGTCACGGAAAACGGCTGCAAGTGGAGGGCGCTGCCGGAAGCCTATGGAAATTGGCATACGATCTATGTTCGCATGAACAGATGGAGCAAGAACGGAGTGCTCAGCCGAGTGTTTGCTGCGCTTCAAACGGAGGGAATCATCCAGATCAATGTAGAGGTAGTATGCCTTGACAGCACGACTGTCAAGGTTCATCCGGATGGAACCGGCGCTTTAAAAAAAGAGGAAAACAGGCGATCGGAAGATCACGCGGAGGACTCACCACGAAGATTCATATGGTTACCGCATCTGACCGATCGGCTGTCAGCTTTTCGCTCTCCGGAGGAGCAAAACACGACTCGCCGGAAGGAATGAAGCTGCTATTTTTTACCCCGGCCTGCCGTATTGGACAGTCGCTTCTCATGGATCGCGCGTATGAGGGAGACAAAATGCGCGCTGTAGCCAAGAAGCTGGGTTACAATCCGGTCGTTCCGCCGAAGAAGAATCGCATCGATCCATGGGAGTATGACAGGATACTCTACAAACGCAGAAACGAGGTCGAGCGTTTCTTTCGAAGAATCAAACGCTTTCGGAGGGTCTTTACTCGCTATGACAA
>OIYO01000848.1_pt1 | contig 21220 bp, 22 predicted proteins | sample 1588191 | NCBI WGS metagenome assembly OIYO01 (sample SAMN03283275) | human gut metagenome | biome: human-associated habitat; material: feces | host: Homo sapiens | place: Peru | collected 2012 | reverse complement strand
CCCCTGACCCACTGCTTAGAAGGCAGTTGCTCTATCCACCTGAGCTACAAGCGCAAATCGGAGCATCCCTTGCTGGAGCGGGTGATGGGAATCGAACCCACACGACCAGCTTGGAAGGCTGGGATTCTAGCCATTGAACTACACCCGCATACGAACAAATATTATAATAGCACAAAACCCAAATATAGTCAAGATATTTTTTAAGGAAATTTGGATTTTTAAAAAAACGCCTGCTGCCGCTGCTTTGGGCTTTCGGCAACAGGCTGTAATCATTTATTTAAGCGGCATATTTATCACTTCGTTTGCAACTTCTATCATACGTTTTTCAAGATTAGTCCAGCGGCTTTCGTTGTTTTCATCCAGCAGCCAGTCAAGGCTTTCGCCCTTTTTACCAAACGAATACCAGTTGTAGCAGGTAAGCCCGCCCGGGTGCTCCTGTTCCTTTAAAAGCCTGTAGCACATTTCAAGATGATTTATAGCGTGCTCCTGACCGAAACGGTTGTCAATCGACCAGGTGCAGGGCACAAGCCATATATTAACATCATCTCTGCCGACGCGCCGTTTCATCTCGTTAAGCACCCTTAAATGCTCGTCATAATCGGTAGGACCGTAATAATCAAAGCCGACATCTGTAAAAAACCGACAGCTTTTCGGGTTTATTAAATGACCTGATCCGTTCAGACAAAAACCCCGAATTTAAAGAACGATACCGCAGGCTTAAGGCTCGCCGCGGGTATATTCAACGCCGCTTTCCGCGTCTACCATAGCTGTATTGTGCCAGCCTGCTTTGTTTTTGCCGGTGCCGTCGCCGTTATTCAGTATAACGTCCTTTGCGCCGTCATAAACCGGCACCTGTGAGTAGATAAAGGTCTGCGCCGCGCTCTAAACATCCTCGCCCGCGCTGTTTTTAGCTACGGCATAAGCCTTAACGGTATAATTTCCGTCGGCGTCGGGCGCTATTCCCAAATCATCCCACGCTTTGGTAATGCGTATGGGCGAATCGTAAAGCCCGCTTGCCATAAATATCGGCCTGTAAAGAATTTTGGTGTCGCTTGTAAGTGGGGCGGTACCGTCAAGCGTGTAGTAAATTTCCGCAAAACTGAACACCCACCCAAACATTGCAGGAAGGCAAGCTCACCCAGGTTACAAACACCTCCATTTTTTTAAGCTACTCTGGCGTAAGCTTTTTAAAATCGCTGTTTGCGTCGAAATAAGCCGAAAGTATAAACGCCGCCGTGTTATCCGTTGGAGTGTAAGCAAGCGCCGCACCGTCCGGCGAAACATTATCGAGCACTGCGGTTGAAATGTTGCAGCCCCATGCCTTTACCGACCCCTTATCGCCGGTAAAGCCGTAGTAAATTCCGGGTGCGGCAGCCCTGCAAAGCAGGTTTATTCCGCAGGCGGTAACAAGCAGCACTGCCGATAAGCCAAATAGCCGCCCTTCCGGGCTACCCCGATTTATGCAATTTTTCAAAGCAGTTTAAATCCATTTATCGCCGCTCCCCCGCAGCTTACCGCAAATATATTGACGTTCACGCCGATGTTGTGTGGGAGACGGACCACTCCCCGCAGGATTGATAGCATATGTATTAAAAAAGACCTGATTGTCCACGGCAATCAGGTCTTTTGTGCAAACAATACAATCAGTCTTTAAAGAAAAGCGGCAGCTTTTCAAGGAATATAATATCCTTGCGGTCGGCGGCATCGCCCTCTGCCAAAAACGCGCAGGCTGCGGCTTCTGTTCCGCCCGCCTCTTTAACAAGCTCGCGCACGGCGGCAAGCGATTCGCCCGTGCTTATAACATCATCTATAATAAGCACTCTTTTACCCTTTATCAGGCTGGTTTCGCTCTCGCCCAAAAACAGGTGCTGCTCGTGCTGCGTTGTAATTGAGGTTACATTTACCTCAAGCGGGTGGCGCATATACACCTTCATACCCTTGCGGGCGATTATATAGGGCTTGCCCGTTTGACGTGCCATTTCATAGGCTATAGGAATACTCTTTGCCTCGGGCGTTAAAATAACATCAAACTCAGGCAGCTTTTTGCGCAGCTCCTCGCAGCCTGCAATAGTCAGCTCAACATCGCCGAAAATTATAAACGCAGCAATGTCCATTTTCTCGTTTACAGGAAATTTTTCAAGCCGTCTTTCAAGTCCGGCTATTTTCATAGTGTAATATTCAGCCATTTTTTATTCCCCTTTAAAAATATTAAATACCGCCGTATCAACCAGGAGGCCACGCAAGGTTTCTGCGTGCCAGCAGGTGAAAATGTATATGGTGAACGGTCTGACCGCCGTCCTCCCCGCAGTTATTTACAACGCGGTAGCCGTTTTCAAGGTTTTCCTGCTTTGCGATTTTCGCAATCGCCTCAAAAACGCGCGCAACCTCTATGCTGTTTGATGAATCTATTTCATCAGCCGAGGCAATATGCTTTTTCGGAATTACCACCGCGTGAAACGGCGCTTGTGGGTCAATATCCTTAAAGGCATACACATACTCGTCCTCATACACCTTGGTGCTGGGTATCTCTCCCGCAGCTATTTTGCAAAATAAACAGTCTGCCATTTTTTCACACTCCTATTTGAGCGGTAATTACCTGCTCAGCTGTGCCGAGCGCTTTATCCACCGCCGAAATATCCTTACCGCCCGCCATTGCAAGGTCGGGCTTGCCGCCGCCGTTGCCGCCGGCTGCCTTTGCAACCTCGCGCACCAAATTGCCCGCGTGCGCACCTTTACTCAGCGCATCCTTACCGCAGGCGGCGCAGAAGGTAAGCTTTTCGCCGTTTACTGCCGCAAGCACAACAACTGCGTCGGCATAATTTGCCTTTACGGTCTCAGCGGTCTTTTTAAGCTCATCGGGGGCGGTGCCGTCAAGCCGTGCCACCGCAACCTTAACGCCGCCTATTTCCTTTGCGCTGTTTATTATCTCGGTTATTTTGCCCGCCGCCAATTTAGCCTCGGTTTTTTCAAGCTGCTTTTTTGTGTCTCTCAGCTCGTTTGTAAGCTGCAAAGCGCGCTTTGGAATATCGCCCGCAGAGCATTTTAAAGTATCGGCGGTGCTTGCTATAAGCGCTTTATCGGCGTTTATAAGGGTTATAACGTTAAGCCCCGTTACCGCCTCAATACGGCGAACGCCCGCCGCAACGCTCGATTCGGAAATAATTTTGAAAAGCCCTATTTTAGCGGTGTTATCAATATGTGTGCCGCCGCAGAACTCAATTGATTTATCCTTTACGTTTACAACTCGCACTATTTCGCCGTATTTTTCGCCGAAAAGCGCCATTGCTCCCAATTTACGAGCCTCGGCTATGGGCATTTCGGTGTTTTCAACCGCGATACCCTCAAGTATGGCGGTGTTTACAAAGCTTTCAACCTTTTCGGTTTCTTCGGCGGTTAAAGCCGAAAAATGCGTAAAGTCAAAGCGCACCGCGTTTTCGTTTACAAGCTGACCTGCCTGCTCAACGTGCGTGCCCAAAACCGTGCGCAGACCCGCCTGCAAAAGGTGCGCCGCTGTGTGGTTGCGGCGAATAGCGCTGCGGCGTTCTGCATCAAATTCCGCCGTAACGGTATCGTCTACGCTTAAAGCGCCCTTTTCAACCGTGCCGAAATGGGTAAACACGCCGCCCGCGGTCTTCTTTGTATCAGTAACCTTAAACACGGCATTATCCGTATAAATAACGCCCGTATCGCCCACCTGACCGCCGCTTTCGGCATAAAACGCGGTTTTATCAAGCACTACAATCGCCTTTGCGCCCTCTGCGGCATATGAGGTATGCTCGCCGTCCGCCACAATATCAAGCACGCGCGCGCCGCACTTATTCTCGGTATATCCCGTAAATTCAGTAGCGGGAATATTATCAAAGCTTATGCCGTCGCTCTTCCAGCTTTCCGCATCGGCAGATTTGCGGGAGGAACGCGCCATTTGGCGCTGATTTTCCATAAGCTCGCGGAATTTTTCCTCATCTACGGTCATATTGTTTTCGGCTAAAATATCCTTTGTAAGGTCAAGCGGAAAACCGTAGGTATCGTAAAGCTTAAATGCGTCCTCACCCGAAAGCACGCCGCCCGCCTTTATCAGGTCTTTAAGCAGATTCAAGCCTTGGTCTATGGTTTTATTAAAGTTGCTTTCCTCATTGGAAATAACCTTTTTAATAAGCTGCTCTTTTTCCACAAGCTCGGGGTAGCCCGCCTTGTTTTCGGCAATAACGGCGTTTGAAAGCTCGGTTAAAAACGGCTTGTTTATGCCTATCAGCTTGCCGTGCCTTGCCGCGCGGCGGATTATACGGCGAAGAACATAACCCCTACCCTCGTTCGACGGAATAATACCGTCGCTTATCATAAATACCGAGGCTCTTATGTGGTCGGTTACAGCACGGATAGAAATATCGGTATTATCGTCCTTTCCGTACTCCTTGCCCGACATTTCGCAAACCTTATTTAATATGTTGCGTATGGTATCGACCTCAAACATATTGTCAACCCCCTGCATAACGCAGGCAAGGCGCTCAAGACCCATTCCGGTATCTATATTCTTATGCTCAAGCTCTGTATAAGTGCCGTCACCCATATTGTTAAACTGGGAGAAAACGTTGTTCCATATTTCCATATAGCGGTCGCAATCGCACCCCGGCTTGCAATCGGGGCTGCCGCAGCCGTATTTTTCGCCGCGGTCAAAGTATATTTCGCTGCAAGGTCCGCAGGGGCCTGTCCCATGCTCCCAAAAGTTATCCTCTTTGCCGAGCCTTACAATGTGGCTTTCGGGTACGCCTATTTTATCACGCCAGATAGTGTAGGCTTCGTCGTCCTCTTCATAAACCGAGGGCCACAATAAATCCGACGGAATTTCCAGCACCTTGGTTAAAAATTCCCATGCCCACTCTATTGCCTGCTCCTTAAAATAATCCCCGAAGGAGAAATTGCCGAGCATTTCAAAATATGTGCCGTGGCGCGCGGTGTGCCCCACACGCTCAAGGTCGGGCGTTCTTATGCACTTCTGGCAGGTTGTAACCCGCTTTGAGGGCGGCGTTACCTCACCCGTGAAATATTTTTTCATAGGCGCCATACCCGAATTTATAAGCAGCAAAGACTTATCGTTATTAGGTACTAACGAAAAGCTTTTCAGCCGCATATGCCCCTTTGACTCAAAAAATGAAAGATATTTTTCGCGCAAGTCGTTAAGCGAAGTCCACTCCATAAATATACATCCTTAAATAAACATAATTTAACTTATATATTATATACTCAACGCTTTTGTTTGTCAATCCCGCCGTTTACGATATTTCAATTTTTCGGAAAATATGATAATATAAGGAAAATAGCATTTTTAGTTGTATAAGAAGTGAGGGGGCGGTTTTGTGAGCGGCGAAGATAAATACCGACTGTTTTTAAACGGAGACGAAGACGCATTTGACGGAATAATGCGCGAATATTTTGATGGGCTTATATTCTTTATAAACAGATATGTAAACGACCCGCACACCGCCGAAGATATTGCCATAGACGTATTCGCCTATATAGCGGAAAACAGACGGAAATATAATTTTAAGGTATCGCTTAAAACCTATATTTATATGATAGGCAAAAGCCGCACGATCAACCTTATAAAGCACCGCAAACGGCACGCCGCCGAGAAACTGCACGAGAATATATCGGCGGAAGAAGAATCCCCCGAAAGTGTGTTTTTAAAAAGCGAACAGGCGCGCATATTAAACTCTGCTTTATTAAAGCTGCCGCCCGATATGCGGGCAGCGGTGCATTTAGTTTATTTTGAGGGACTTTCATATAAGGAAACCGCCGGGATTTTAAAAAAATCGGCAAAGCAGGTTGATAATTTGCTATGCCGTGCAAAAGCGGCTATGCGAAAAGAGCTTGAAAAGGAGGATATACTGTGAGAAACTTTGAAGAAAGAAAAGCGGAGGTCTGCCGCCGCCGCAAAATTATTGCGGAAAAGCGGAGAAAGAAAAATAAATTACTGCTTTGCGCCGCTCCCGTTATTATCGCGGTCGGTATAGCTGTTACTGTGAATTTTTCCGATATTTTTTCGCCTGACAGTGCAAAAAACGAAAGCACTTACAGCAACGCCGTATCCCCCGATACCGATTTACCCACGCTTGAAATAAGCGCGCCTGACGGCGGCTACGGCTATGAAGGGTACCTTGCGCACGATATTTCGGAGCTTGTAAACGCAAACCCGTGGAACGAGAATATTTCACTCGCCGCGCTGCCTGTTTTCAGGGTTAAAAACGATACACCCGAAAATAAATTAAAAAAGCTGATAACCGCCACCGCCGAAAAACTTAATTTAAAGGGCTTTAACAGCTTTGCAAACGACGGCGGCGCGGTATTTGCCGAGAGCGAAAGCATAAAAATTACGGCAACCGATACGGATATTGCCGTTTATTTTAAAAAAGCCGAAAAGCTGCCTGAAAAGTATAATTTCGGGTATTATGCATCATACAAGGATATGAAAAAAAGCGCCGGATATTTAAAGAATAAATACAGCGCTTTATTTAAAGACGGAAAGTATATTTTGAATTTATACGGCGGCGACTGCGATATTTACGGCAGGCGGACATATTATATCAGCTTTTATAAGGACAGCGATGATATAGTTCAAAAAATCATAAATTACAATTTTTATAAAACCCGTTTCACCCCGAACGATAACGGAGAATTGGAACAAATAAGCACCGATTTACCTGATCTCGGCGATAAAATCGGGAATTACCCCGTTATATCCCCCGATAAGGCAAAGGAGCTTTTGTATGACGGGAAATATGTCACTTCCGCCCCAAAAGCGATTAAAAAAAGCGATAAAACAGCGCAAACCGAGCTTGTTTATCGGTTTGCGCCGTGGGAAAAGTATTATATACCCTATTACCGTTTTTTGGTGGCGGAAGAAAGCACAGGAAATGAAAATTTAGAAAAGCAAGGCTTTAAATGCTACTGCGCATATTATGTTCCCGCCGTTGGGAATAAATATATAGCAAACATGCCGCTGTGGAACGGTGCTGTTAACTAATCTGTTTTAATATTTCTGCAACCGTTTCCTCTGCGTTGCCGCTTTTCACCGTTATATCGGCATATTTTTTATAAAGTGGCAGCCTTTCGTTATAAACGCTTTCAAGCGTTTCGCCCCGCCGCATTGCAATACCGCGCGTTGTGATATTGTTTATGCGGCGCTCTATTTCTTCAAGCGGCACATCAAGAAACACCGTTGTGCCGCCGCTTTTAAGTTTTTTCATAGCCCTTTCGCCGAAAACCGCGCTGCCGCCCGTTGCAACCACCGAATTTTCAAAATCCGCCGTGGCTATTACATTTTCCTCGGTTTTAAGAAAGAAATCAAGCCCGCCGCAGTCTATTATTTCCTGCAGCTTTTTGCCGGTTTCCTGCTGAATTAAAAGGTCGGTATCCGAAAACCGCATACCCGCCGCCTTTGCCAGCAAAACGCCCACCGTGCTTTTGCCCGAGCCGGGCATACCTATTAAAATTATATTCCCGCTCATCAGTTTTTAAGGCTTTGCAGGGGGGCGGGTATGCGCCCCGCGCGGTCGATAAACTTTTTCGGGCTTTTTTCAAGGTTTACGCGCATTATCGGTCCCGAACCCAAAAGCCCGCCGAAATTAAGCTCCTCGCCCGCCTTTTTGCCTATTGCGGGAATTACCCTTACCGCCGTGGTTTTCGAGTTTACCATACCGATAGCCGCCTCGTCCGCGATTATTGCGGAAATAACCTCTGCGGGGGTCTCGCCCGGAATCGCTATCATATCAAGCCCCACAGAGCAAACCGCGGTCATAGCCTCCAGCTTTTCAAGCTGCAAATCGCCCGAGCGCGCCGCGGCTATCATGCCCGCGTCCTCTGTAACGGGAATAAACGCGCCCGAAAGCCCGCCGACGGAGGAAGACGCCATAACGCCGCCTTTTTTAACCGCGTCGTTAAGCAGAGCCAGCGCCGCGGTAGTGCCGTGCGTTCCGCAGGTTTCAAGCCCCATTTCTTCAAGAATATGCGCTACCGAGTCGCCCACCGCGGGCGTGGGGGCTAACGATAAATCCACTATACCGAAAGGAACGCCGAGCCGCTTTGAGGCTTCTGTTCCCACAAGCTGACCCATACGGGTTATTTTAAACGCCGTGCGCTTTACTATTTCGGCAACGCTTCCGAGGTCAACATTCGGGTACTTTTTAAGCGCCGCCTGAACAACGCCGGGGCCCGAAACGCCCACATGCACCACGCAATCGGGCTCGCCCACGCCGTGGAACGCGCCCGCCATAAATGGGTTATCCTCAACCGCATTGCAGAATACAACTAACTTTGCGCAGCCTATGCAGTCGCGGTCGGCGGTTTTTTCGGCGGTCTCGCGCACAATTTCGCCCATTAGCTTTACCGCGTCCATATTTATGCCCGATTTTGTAGACCCTATATTGACCGATGAGCAAATGTTTTCGGTAGTGTCTAGCGCCTCGGGAATTGAGCGTATAAGCGCCTCGTCCCCCGCCGAAAAGCCCTTATGCACAAGGGCGGAGTAGCCGCCTATAAAGTTTACGCCCGTAGCGTCCGCCGCGCGCTGCAACGTTTTGGCGTAAAGCACGGGGTCGCCGCCTGTGGCGGCAAGCATTGATATGGGGGTTACGGAAATTCGCTTGTTTATTATCGGAATACCGTATTCCCGCTCTATATCCTCGCCGGTTTTAACAAGGTTGCCGGCGAGTCGTGTTATCTTCTCATAAATTTTATCGCAGGAACTCTTTATATCCGAATCGGCGCAGTCAAGCAGGGAAATTCCCATTGTCACCGTGCGGATATCAAGATTTTCCTCGGAAATCATATTTATGGTTTCCATTATATCGTTAATATTAAGCATTGGGGCAGCTCCTTTTTTAAATGCGGTGCATTGAATTGAAAATATCCTCGTGCATTACGCGAATATCAAGCCCTTTGCCTACGCCCAGTGCTTTCATTTTATCCGAAAACTCGGTAAACGTGCAGTTAAGCCCGTCAATTTCCGTAAGCATTACCATTACGAACATATCCTGCAAAACCGACTGCGTAATGTCAACTATATTAACATTGCACTCCGAGCACACCGCGCTAACTTCGGAAATTATTCCTACCGCGTCCTTACCTATAACCGATACTACTGTTTTCATTGTGTTTCACGCTCCTGACGGTTCCCATTTTACCACATTTCCCCTTTAATATCAAGGTATAAATAAGCCGTAAATTTAAAAGCATTACCGTGGAAGTATTTGACAGCTTCAGCACAAGTATGCTACAATGTGTTTAAAAAGGAATGGTGCGGATATGAAATAACAAAGGCAGTGAAAAAATATACTTATTTTGAGGAATTTTTTATGAAAAGTTCATAGAATTTTTTAAAGCAAAGAGTGATACCTACTGTAATAGTGTTTGGACTGTTGCCAAGGAGTATGTTCTATACTTCAACGTTGTCTATAACGGCATATATATTGACCGGCGTTTTTGCTTTCTCATCCTTAGCATATTTACTTGTCAGATGTATAGCTGTTATTAAATATATAGATTATAAAGGACTAATTATTTTTGATACTCTATGCGTTATAGCAGGGTCAATTGCTGCTTGCGTTTATAATAGAATCGGGGTTTTTACACTATTGTTTTGTGTTACATCTATACCATTACACGTTGATAATTACAAGATAATGACGAAAACAGAGGAGAGCCTATGATACCTAAAAAAACATATAAAATTGCCATAAATTTCAGCAAGCTGTTGATTCTTTATTTGTCGGTCGGCGCGTTACTGCTATTGTCAATTATGTTTATTCCTGACGGTAAAATCCCGAATGTTGAAATGATATGTTCTGTTTATTCAATAATCTTCTTCGCGGGTTTTATGACACTTGGCGGGGTGGGCTTACATTTCGTTCATATGTGCGGCTGTCCGTTTTGCGGAGCCGGCAAACATATTACCCGTGATGACAAATATGATGCAGAACTCAAAAAAGCCGGTAAAGCAGGAGAATTTATTTGTCCGCGCTGCGGAAAGCGCATTTATATCAGATAAGGCAGAGGGGACGGTAATATGTGTTCCCGTCCCCTTGTGCCGTACGGAAGGATACAATTTTATGAGATATTTGATTATCGGCAATTTAAATTCATTGCAATATAGAGCTTTATTAAACTGTTTTTTAGAAGACTGTCAGCACTTCAGCGTATGTAGTTTTAAAATTCATAAAAAAAGTTTAAAAGAGTCATATAATAAATTTTTTGAAGATTTTAATTATTATAAATGTGATTCATACGATTTCATATTACCTCAGCATTATGAAAAAGGACAAAAGTTTTATGTTTATGAATTAAATAAAATTACTAAAAACTTCATTTGCAATATGGATGATTTCTTTTCTTGGAAACTGCCCGATTATCCTGAGGACATATCATTTTACAAAGACAAAAAGGTTATTTTTTCTACAATTAGTCATGAAAATATGATGATTTTCAATCGTTTACCTAAAGAAATAGTTGAAATTATTAGCGCATATAAAATAGGTATAAGACCTATTGATTAAATCAACAAACAATCAATTGGGATGGTAGAAAATTATCCTCTGCCGCAAGGAAGCAATAAGGAAACGGTTTTCCGATTGACATGATTCGGACAGAAATATAACTTCAATATCTCTGAACGGCAGCCTGCGGCAGAGCTTTACCTATAATTCTTCAAATGAGCTTGTCCGTGTGGATGATAAAGTGACGAATAAATCCGTAGCCTATGCGTATGATTTCGTAGGCAATATCACCTCGGTAAAGACCTATCTTTACTCAACAGGTACGCTCGGTTCTCCCCTTACAACTCAAAACTATACCTATAACAGCCAAAATCAGCGAACCGATTTAGGGTATGACGCAAGCGGAAATTTAACTTCACTTAACGGTTATACCTTTACTTGGAGCGGCAGAAGACTGACCGCTGCCGTAAATGCAAATACCAATATTTCGTATACCTATAATCATAACGGTATTCGCACAAGTAAAACAGTAAACGGTACAACAACTTATTATGAAGTTGACGAAAACAATAATGTTGTAAAGCAGTATGAGCTTGTAAACGATGTGGAAACTAATGTTATTGAGTTCGTTTATGACAGCAGCAATTCACCGATATATTTCACTTATAATAATGCAACATATTATTATGAGAAAAACTTACAGGGAGATATTGTTGCTATACTTGACGGCAGCGGCAGTATTAAAGCACTCGATAGAGGGAGATTTTAACCGTGCTGCGGTATCTGAGGTTGAAAACCTCGCCGACGGAGACGGCTCGGGCAGGATGCAAAGATAATGAATAAAGCCGGATAAAGTGCGACCCCATCGGAGCTACAGACCGAAGGCACAAAACAAATTAAACTTATTTATATTGAAAAAGAAGAGCTGATGCGCTATAATATAAAAGTCGTATCAGCTCTTTTCGTATTTTCGGAAAAACTGTATACCTTACAATAATCAAATACTTATAAAATAAGGAGATATGGGAATAAATGAAATTAGGAATGGTAATTGCCGAACCGCGTTTCATATGTCCCTATAACTCCTTAAAATCTCATAAAACCCGATAGTACCGCGGGTTTGAAAAAAATCACTTTAATATATCTTTATACTTCTCTATGCAAGTCCACACCAAAATGGTGTAGTAAATGGTGAAGTAAGGTTTATGTAAAAAACGAAAAAGAGCCTATGCAATAAATAATCCCGCCTCACAAAGAGGACGGGATTTCTTGTTATATATGCGTCTTTTGTTTCTTTCGCAAAAAATAAAGCGGTTTTAATTTAATAATGCTTTAACTACTATTGTAATTTTTACAAATGTAGTTTATAATATAGGGTATAAAATAAAATCCAAGGACAAGACTAATTACAAATGTATATTTATGTATTGACAAATAAAATACATTTGTAGTATAATAGTAAATGGAAAGGCGAATAAGTATGGATAAAAAGCTTATAATCACTTCAAAAAAATACAGGGGCGAGACTATGGTTGTATCATCACGACTTACTAATGAATTGGTTGAGGAATTGGATAAAATTGCAGAGCGTACCGGGCGCACAAGAAATGAGATTATTCAGATGTGCCTGGAATTTGCCGTGGATAATTTAGAGGTTAAGGAGGATGACCGTTAATGGCAAGTATAGCCGAGGTAATTAAATACGAGGGCGATAATTCCACATTTATATGGAAACACCCGTGCGAGGACTTTAACAGCTTAACGCAGTTAATCGTTCACGAAAGCCAAGAGGCAATATTCTTTATGAACGGTCAGGCACTTGATTTGTTCGGACCGGGGCGCTATACGCTTGAAACACAGAATATCCCGCTTATAGGTAAAGCTCTTAACCGTGCAGCGGGCGATAAAACGCCCTTTCACTGCGAGGTTTATTTTATAAACAAAACCGAGCAAATGTCAATCAAATGGGGCACCGACTCAAAGGTGCAGTTTTTAGAGCCAACCTACGGCTTCCCTATTTCGATAGGCGCAAGCGGAGAAATGAGCCTTAGAGCCGATAACAGCCGAAAGCTGCTTTTAAAGCTTGTGGGAACCGAAAATTTTTTAGGTCAGCAAAAATTAGTCGGCTTTTTCCGCGCCTTTTTAATGACAAGAGTTAAAACCTACATAGCGCAGGTTATGAAAACCAATGCGATAAATATTTTTGAGATTGACGAAAATCTCACTTCATTTTCAGACAGCATTAAAAAGCTGCTGATTCCCGATTTTGCGGATTACGGCATTAGCCTTGAAAGATTTTTCGTAACCACGGTTGTAAAGCCGGACGGCGACAGACAGTATGAAAAATTTAAGGAGCTGCATTTCCGCCAATATGCCGATATTGCCGAGGCAAAGCTCCGCCAGCAGACCGAAATTATAAACGCAGAAACCGAGGCGCAGAAAACTGTTATAGACTCAAAGGCACAGGCTACCAAACGCGCGCAGGAGGGCTATACCTATGCCCAAGAGCGCGGCTTTGATGTTGCCGAACAGGTGGCACAAAACGAAGCGGTCGGGCAGTTCACCAATATGGGCGTGGGTCTCGGCACTATGGCAGGCGTTGGCGGCGCGGTAGCCTCGGTTGTAGGGAATGCCGTAAACGGAGCTATGAACGCCGCGCAAACAGAACAGCCCGCCGTTCAAACGGACGATATGGCGGCATTTAAAGCAAAGGTTGAAAAGCTTACCGTTATGAAAAACGCCGGACTTATAACCGATGAAGAATTTAACAATATGAAAGCACAGCTGCTTTCAAGTATTCTTTAAATGAAGGAGATAATCGTATAATGCCAGTGTTTAAGTGTAAAATGTGCGGCGGCACATTGAATATTACAGAAGGAAAGACAATTACTATATGTGAATATTGTGGCAGTACTCAAACAATTCCAAAATTGGATGATGAAAAAAAGTTGACCCTTTTTAATCGTGCTCATAAATTACGCTTAGAAAATGAATTTGACAAGGCAAGTTGCATTTATGAATCTATTGTAGTCGATTTTCCAGCGGAGGCAGAAGCTTATTGGGGATTAGTCTTATGCAAATATGGAATAGAGTATATTGATGATCCCAAAACTGCAAAAAAGGTCCCGACTTGTCATCGAACCGTCACACATTCTGTTATAAATGATAACAATTTTGAGTTAGCAATAAAATATTGTGATAAAACCGCAAAAAGCCTTTACTATCAAGAAGCAAAGGCTATTGATGTGATTCAAAAAAGAATTTTTGCAATTGTCAATAGAGAAAAGCCATATGATATTTTCATTTGTTATAAAGAGATTGATGAAATTTACAGCAATAGAACTGAAGATAGTGGAATTGCTCAAGATATATATACAGAATTGACTGCCAAAGGATATCGTGTGTTCTTTTCTAGAGTAACATTGCGAAATAAAGCAGGAATAGACTATGAACCATATATTTATTCGGCTCTAGTAACATCCAAAGTAATGTTAGTAATCGGAACCAAAAACAATTACTACGAGGCAGTTTGGGTTAAAAATGAATGGAGTCGCTTTCTTTCTATGATGCATAGTGATACAACCAAGCATTTAATTCCTTGCTATAAAAATATTGATGCATACGATTTGCCTAAAGAATTCAGAAATTTACAAGCACTCTCTATGGATAGTATTACTTTCTACAAAGATTTAATTCTGAGCATCGAAGCATTTATATCCTTACAAAAAGATAATAATGGATTTCAACTTAATACTGTAAACAGTTTAATTGAGCCTCTGCTGAAACATGCATATAAATTCCTTGCCACTGGGAATTTTATCAAGGCTGATAATTTCGGCGATAAGGTGTTAGACTTTGATCCAGAATGTGCCGAGGCATACTATATTAAACTAATGGCAGAGTTGCATATAAAAAGCCCAGAAGAACTAGCTAATGTTTCTGAGCCTTTTAACAAAAGTGACAATTATCAAAAAGCCATTCGTTTCGGTGATGAAAAACTTTCATCAACTTTACAAAATTACATATTCAATATAATCTACAATAATGCAAAAACAATAATGCAAAAGGCAAAAACAGAATATGAATTATTTGATGTCGCAAATGAATTTAGAGGTATTTCTAACTTTAAAAATGCAAACGATCTTGCTGAGCAATGCAGTGAAAAAGCAAAGCAACTAAAGCAGGAACGTCTTGCACAAGAGGAAATGGAACGATTAGATGCGGAACGTAAGGCAGAAGAGTATCGCATATCTGTAGAAAAGGCAATAAAGAAACGAAGAAAAACTATTGCTATTGGAGTTCCTACTTCGTGTGCTTGTATTGCTTTTTTTATTATATTAATAACAATAATTATTCCTAACTTTAAATATAAATCCGCAATGGAGTTATATAACGCAAAAAAACATACAGAGGCTATAGTAGCTTTTGAAAAGCTTAATGGATATAAGGATAGTAAAAATAAAATCAATGACTGTAAATACAATATCGCTATGGAGATGCTTCAGAATGGAAAAATTGTAGAAGCTTATGACAGTTTAATTACACTAAACGGGTATAAGGATAGTATGGACAGAGCAAAAAAAATATTTATGCAATATAAAGTTGAAAAGATAAAGATGGCTGAAGTAGGCGATACATTACTTTTTGGGGGTTATGAGCAAGACAGCGACACCTCAAACGGCAAAGAAAATATTGAATGGCTTGTCATTGCCAAAGAAAACAATAAAATACTCGTTACAAGCGACAAGGTTCTTGATTGTCAACAGTATAATACGAATGATTCTTATATCACTTGGGAATCCTGCTCTCTTCGCAAATGGATGAACGAAAGTTTTTTAAATGACGCATTTTCAACCGAAGAACAATCCATGATACAAAACACTAAAGTTTTTCCTGATAATAATCCTCAATATAACACAAATGCCGGAAACATTACAACAGATAAAATATTTTTATTAAGTATAAGCGAGGTAAACAAATATTTTTTGTCCGACGAAGCAAAAAAATGTACCACTACTAAGTATGCTAATGAAAAAGGCTCAAATCATAATTTTTATACTCTTTTCCGCAATAATAATGAGTGCATTTGGTGGTTGCGTTCCCCTGGCCTTACTCAACACGATGCCTCCGTAGTTAGAAGCGATGGCACTATAAGTTATGACGGAAATTATGTTGACAATTATGAATGGATTCGTCCAGCCCTGTGGATCAATATTGAGTTTTAACCTTCTACAGTAAATAATAATTGTTACATTGGCAAGAGTTTCTGTTATCTATCGACATAAAAATACCAATTAAACTTTTATAGGAGATGAGATATATGTCAACGAGCAAAGAGAATTCAAATAATAACAAATATGTTTTTGATTATAAACACGGATCAGTTTCTGAAATAATTGCATACCGAAACAATTTAATTGATACAATTAAAAAAACGGAAAATGCAAGAAATATTGATGAAATGCAAAATTTTCATTATACCTCCGCTACAGATGTTGTTTTTCATAGATTTGTGAGAATCGCTAAAGATGCAGGATTCCACATTTATGAATTAAAAGAAATCTGAATAAACACAAAGAGGTAAAACATAATGAAAAAGAATTTTAAGCTTTATATAATTTGCTGGGCGATTTTGCTTGCGCTCTTTAATGTTATTTGCTTTGTTACACCGAACGAGGCGGCAGGACTGAACAAATTCGGCGGGGCTTTTTGGGTAGGATATATTTTTATAACCGCCGCTTTTATAGGTCAGCTTGTTTGCACTTACATAGCGTTTAAGACTGAAAATCTCAAAAAGCTTTTCTACAATCTTCCGCTTATCACTTTAAGCTATACAGGGCTTATTTTAACGCTTATCTTCGGCGGATTGGCTATGGCAATCCCGAATCTCCCCGCTTGGGTGGGCGCTGTTATCTGCCTTTTAATACTCGGCTTTAATGCTATTGCAATTATAAAGGCAAAAGCGGCGGCGGAGCTTGTTGAGTCGGTCGATAAAAAAATAAGCCGTCAGACCGGATTTATTAAAAACCTTACCGCCGAAGCCGAAAGCCTTATTTCACACGCTAAAAGCGACGAAGTTAGGGCAGAGTGCAAAAGAGTTTACGAGGCAGCACGGTATTCAGACCCTATGAGCAATATCCGTCTTGCAGATATTGAAGAAAAAATCACCGTTGAAATGCAGCAATTATCCGAGGCGGTTGCAAATGACGACTCCGAAATTGCGGCAGCGGTCACAAGGGAACTTATTGCTTTAATTGAAGATAGAAATAAAAGATGTAGAATGTTGAAGTGATAATAATATGGATAATTGTCTTTTGATTGGGAATGGCATTAATCGCTGTTGTGGTGGAATGTCGTGGGAAAATTTACTTTTAAAAATTGCTGAAAATTATTTCGCATCTAATGGCACTGTCAAATCAAGTGTGTTAGCTTTTGAACAATTAAAGTGTGCTATTCTATCGCGGAATATAAATGTTTCATCTGAAAATTTTGCATATGAAATACTAAAAGAATTAGATATGTTAGATTGGTCATTATATAGCGATATATACTCTCACTTCTTAACTTTGCATATAAGCAATATACTTACAACTAATTTTGATTATTCCATAGAAAGAACTCTTGTCGAAAATTATCAATATGATAAATACACTCGAAATGTAGTAATGCCTCAAGAAACCAAATGCTCTCGAATTAGGCATTCTAACATCAAAGGGAAAAAAATCTTTCATATACATGGTGAATTGGGAAAAAGAAGTACAATTTGTTTGGGAAATGTTCATTATGCAACTAATCTTAGTTCCATAATGAATCGTATCCTTGATTATAACAGAGAAATTGACACCTATACTATAAAGAATTCCATCTTCGATTTAGACAATGAATTACTATCTTGGGCACAGTTCTTTTTTACTAACAATATATACATTGTTGGCTTGGGTTTATATGATTGCGATATGGATTTATGGTGGCTTATTGCATATAGACAACAATTAAAATTAGAAGGTAATAATAGAATTAAAAATAGAATTGTATATTATTATTTATATGAGCAAAAAGACCAAGATTTCAAAGACTGTCTTGAATCTATGGGGATTGATGTACGAGAATTACAGATAAAAGAGTACGATTGGAAAAATGCCTACATAAAAATCGCTGAAAATATAAAAAAATGTATAGGGGATTAAAAAATGTCACTTTTCAAATGTAAAATGTGCGGCGGCAATGTGGAATTTGAAAACGGAGCAACCGTAGGTATTTGTGATTCATGCGGCACAAAGCAGACCTTGCCGCGGCTTGATGACGAAAAGCGGGCAAACTTATACGACAGGGCAAACCATTTTCGCCGCAATAACGAATATGATAAGGCAATGGGTATTTACGAGCAGATTTTAAGCGAGGACAGTACCGATTCCGAGGCGTATTGGTCGCTCGTTCTCTGCCGTTACGGTATTGAATATGTTGAAGACCCTGCGACTCATAAACGGGTTCCAACAGTAAACCGCGCGCAGTTCACTTCAATTTTTGCGGATGAAGACTATAAATCGGCATTGCAATACGCCGATGGTTACCAAAAGGGAATATATGAGCAGGAAGCAAAGGCAATTGACGAAATTCAAAAGGGTATTCTTGCGATTTCGCAAAAAGAAGAACCTTTTGATGTATTTATTTGCTACAAGGAAACCGACAAAGACGGCAGAAGAACGCAGGACAGCGTTCTTGCAAACGACCTTTATCATCAGCTCACGCAAGAAGGCTTTAAGGTGTTTTTCAGCCGCATAACTCTTGAGGATAAATTGGGCACGGCTTACGAGCCTTACATATTCGCCGCTTTAAATTCCGCAAAGGTAATGGTTGTTCTCGGTACAAAGCCTGAGTATTTCAACGCTGTTTGGGTGAAAAACGAGTGGAGCAGATATTTAGCGCTTGTAAAGCAATCGGGCGGTAAGAAAATACTTATTCCCGCATACCGTGACATGGATCCGTATGACCTGCCTGATGAATTTTCACATTTGCAGGCGCAGGATATGTCAAAGCTCGGCTTTATGCAGGATTTGATTCGGGGTATTAAGAAAATAATATCCGTGGATGAGCCGAAACCGACGGTAATTAAAGAAACCGTAATTTCTGATGTTAATACCGACACTTCCCCGCTTTTAAAACGTGCGTTTATGTTTCTTGAGGATAAAAACTGGCAGGAAGCAGACGAATACTGCGAAAAGGTGCTTGACCGAAACCCCGAATGTGCCGAGGCATACCTTGGCAAGCTTATGGCAGAATTGCAGGTATGTAAAATTGAGAATCTTGCCGACTGTGCCGAGCCTTTTGATAACAATAACAATTACCAAAAAGCGGTGCGCTTTGCCGATGATAAGTTTAGCGATACTTTAAACGGTTACATTGACCGCATTAAAAAGCGTAACGAAAGCGCTCGGCTTGAAAGAATTTACTCGCATGCGGTAAACAGACAGAAACTTTTTAAATATGATTTTGAAGAAGCAGCAAAAGAATTTGAAAGTATTGCCGGATACAAGGATTCAGCCGAGCTTGCAAAAAAATGCTGGGAAGAGGCAGAAAAAAAGCGTAAGGATGATATTTATGATTCTGCATTAGCAACAATTAAAACAACTTATGACAAAATGGCAGGGTATGAAGCTGCTGTTGAAATGTTTAAATCTATCTCCGGTTGGAAGGATGCTGACGAGCAGATACTCATTTGCCAAAGAACAATAGAAGAATTTAAGGCAAAAAAAGAAGCCGAACATCTTGAAGCCGAACGCAAGAAAGAAGAGGCGCATATTGCCGCAGAAAAAGCAGCAAAAAGGCGCAAAAAAATCATAGCAATTACAATACCTATTGTTTGTGTCTGCATTGCATTTGTAATCATACTGACAACCACTGTTATTCCTAAAATCAAACATAAAAAATTATTGTCCTTGATGGAAAATGAATATACAGAAGCCTTGTCCTTAATTGATGTTGGAAATTATGATAAAGCATACACCATCTTTAAAAAACTTGGCGATTACAAAGATTCTGCAGAAAAAGCAGGAGATATAAGATTAAAAAGTGAAAAAAACATGCTGAAATTTGCTGAAATTGGAAGTTGTATAAAGTATGGAACATACGAACAAGATGGCAATAAATCAAATGGCAAAGAAGATATAGAATGGCTGATTTTAGAAATCAAAGAAGGTAATGCCCTTGTGATTAGTAATCATATACTTGATAGTAAAAAATACAATAATGATTTTAATGCAATCACTTGGGAATACTGTTCACTTCGAAATTGGCTAAATGATGATTTTTATAATGCTGCTTTTTCAGAGAATGAAAAATCTCTTATATTAACGCAATCTGTATCAGCAGATATAAATCCTGATTATAATATAGACCCTGGCAACTCAACAGAAGATAAAGTTTTTTTGTTGAGTACAAAAGAAGTTAATTTTTATTTCAATTCTGATGAGGAACGTGTATCTAAACCAACCACATATGCAATCGATAATGGTAGTCGTGGTGGGCTTTGGTGGCTTAGGTCACCTGGTGACAGACCGGAAGATGCAGCATTAGTGGCTGATGATGGCGATGTATATGGCGGAGGTTATCTTGCGGGGCTTACTGGTTATGGTGTTCGCCCCGCAATGTGGATTAATTTAACTTGATATGGAAAAACAAAAGCTAATCCTTATAGGCAACGGTTTTGATTTGAACTTTGGACTAGATACCAAATATAGTGATTTTGAAAAGTATATTTTAGAAAAGTTTAGAGAAGAAAAGAAAACCATCGAAGAATTATATCCGGATTTTGATTATAATACCAATTCTTTATGGAGCGATTTTGAAATGAATTTATCAAAGATAAGTAAAGAAATGGTGCTAAAATATGCAACAAATTTAGATGAGTCTAAGCGGATGTGTTCCCTCATACACAACAGCCCAAAAATCGTTAAATCAATGTTTGAATGTTGGGTTAACAGTATTAATTGTACGGTTTTTTCGGGTTATAAAGAATTAATCAATAATGCTTTTATAATTAACTTCAACTATACGAAGACTTTAGAAAATAATTTTGATGTTCCGGATAATTTGATTTATCATATTCATGGCACCGTCAAAGAAAATATAATATTCGGACACGAACAAGGTGTGCTACTTAATAAACAAGGCTCTGCTCCATACGATATGGATATAGATGATATTAAATTATATAACGAAAATGTACCTGCAGTTATCGAATGGTTGAACGAATATTTAAAAGCAACAGAAAAACCAGTTGACAAACTTATTAAAAGAAGCGAATTCCTTCTAAAATATAAATATAAAATTAATTTTAAAAAAATAAACGAAGTTTTTGTAATAGGCTTGTCTTGTTCCAAAATCGATATCCCGTATATTCGATGGATCGATAGAATAGCAAGGGCAAAATGGCATGTCGGGTATTACGGTACTAATAAATATCAAAATTTATTTAATGAAATTCATACATCGGATATTGAATTTAAAGAAAATAAAGATTTAATAGATGATATTTTAATTTGAAAATAGATTATTATTTACAAATTATTCACTTTGTAGGTTTGTCAATGATGTGTTACAAAAATCAGAAAACCTCGCCAAAGGATAAAAAGGAATACAAATAATCGACAGGAGATTTCCAGTTAAGAGGGCGTATAGGGAAATTATTGTACTTTCTGTTGTGAACAGCAAGTTGCTTTTTAAAGTCATCAAAA